>VOFB01001118.1_pt1 | contig 186001 bp, 147 predicted proteins | sample 5384141 | NCBI WGS metagenome assembly VOFB01 (sample SAMN12384721, study PRJNA508395) | human gut metagenome | isolation source: healthy gut A | host: Homo sapiens | reverse complement strand
GTAATCCGTAGTCTGATGGTGGCTATTATGAGTTAGAAGGAAGGTGGTTGTTGCTCATTCTGATTGTGGAGCCTGTCACATGAATAGTAATGAGATGATAGAACACATGAAAGCACGTGGCATCAAGCAGGAAACCATTGATATGATTCGTTTCTGTATGTAGATTTTGGAGCATGGCTGGATGGTTTTGAGGATACGGAGAAATCTGGTGAAAGGGACTGTACGGGCTATTATGGAGCATCCATTAATACCTGAAGATATTATAGTAAGGGATTTATAATTGATTCGGTGACGGGTGAACTGACAAAAGTGCATAAAATGAGTTTTTATACACAATAATGTTCATGTGATTTTGTGTTATAAGAAAGGGGAGGGTGGTTTCTGCCTGATGCAGAATATACCTCTTCTTTTTATTGAAGTCTGTATTTGTTTCAGTTTTTTATTGAGCGAAAGCATGATGATAACCATCCACTTTGTTCCAATTGCCACGGGTAAAGTCGGGTACGGCAACAGGTGCATTTCCGTTTTCTATAGAAAGACGGGTCAATTCACCATACAGCACCATTCTGCTAAATCATAAACGTCCATGTCCAAAGGCAAACCGTTGCGCAGACAGTAAACCAGACGGTAATCCATGATGTAGTCCATACCACCGTGACCGCCTACCTTCTTGGCTGTTTCTTCCAATTCCCGGTGAATCGGGTGTTTGTATTTCTCCATCAAGGCTTTTTTTACGTTTTCGGGAACAGCAGCGTGCATATTCAGGTTCTCGTGGTTGGGTACTTCTTTAGCGTCAACCTGGTCGGGGCGCAGGCAATATTCTTCGATAGGATATTTGTTGGCAAAACCATCAGTACCTGTCAGCTGATACATACGGCTGTAAGGACGGGGATTCATTACATCGTGTTGGATAAGAATTGTCTTACCGTTTTCTGTGCGGATGAAGGTCATGGTGTGGTCACCGTTCTGGAATTCGATATAATCGTTTGCCAAACCATATCTTTTACCCAGTTTAGGGACCGGTTGCAGCCTTGGTGTCCATAGCTACCAAAGTCTTCATGCGGTCGCCGCGGTGAATGTCCAGCAACTGGCAGGCAGGACCAAGACCGTGAGTGGCATAAACGTCTCCACGGTTTTCGTTATTGTAATCCAAACGCCAGTTATTCCAATAGTAGGGCCAGAATTCTTCGAGGTTGTGGATATAAGCACCTTCTACGTGCAGCACTTCGCCGAACAATCCCTGTTGAGCCATGTTCAGTGTAGTCAGTTCGAAGAAGTCATATACACAGTTTTCCAACTGCATACAGTGCTTGCGAGTCTTTTCCGAAGTATTGATTAACGCCCAGATTTCGTCCAGTGTCATGGCAGACGGAACTTCGATGGCAACATGTTTTCCATGTTCCATGGCATAAACACCCATTTCGGCATGATGCTTCCAGTCGGTGGCAATATAAACAAGGTCGATATCATTACGTTCGCACAATTGCTTCCATGCATCTTCCGAACCGGAATACAGTACCGGTGCTTCCATTCCTGCATTGGTGACGATTTTTGTGCTCTTCTGCATTTTCGGGAAGTAAATCGCAGAGTGCGACAATCTTTGTTCCGGGGATATGTGTCCAGCGTTCCACAGCTCCGGGGCCTCTCATTCCGAGTCCGATAAATCCAACACGAACAGTGTCGAGTTTAGAGTGGTCAGTTGATTACATCCTGTTGTCCTGCGGGACGTTCGGGAACTGCTACTTCAATAGGAGAAAACACCTCATTCTGTGCGGTTTCTTTTTGAGGTGAAGTGCATCCGGTCAAGCATATCAACGCTAAACCGGCTACCAAGGTAGATAGTTTTTTAATCATGGTTTTTTTCTGATAAAGTTTTATTGGATTAATAGTTGTTTGATGCAAAATTACATAAAATCTTCGGAACGGACGAATAAAAAAGAAGTAAATGCTGCCGAATGGCTTATAAATGAAAGGTTTGTGCTTCTGTGTTTATAAAAAGGAGTGTGTCAAAACTAAACCAGGGTTATCCCATCGTCAGCTGTGGGGAAGGGTTTGCCTGCCCGAAGACGCAAAGCAAACTGTTTTTTTGGGCGAGCGAACCTCACCCCTACGAACTAAACGACAGCATTATCCACGTTTTGACACAACTCCATAAAAAACTAATATGTTATTGAAAAGAGAGCTCTAATTCAGAATAACTCCGCTGTTACCAGTTGGGTTTTGAGTCAGAGTGCCCGGATAAGCATTTATTGCATTCTGAGGAATGTAATAAATGACACGGTAGTCTGATGCGGGAATGTCTTCAAATTGTTGGTGAGGTCCCGGATAGCGACGTGTCAAAGGCTTGCCGTTGCGGAACACATCATAGCTGCGTTCTGCTTGATAGGCTAATTCCAGTTGGCGCTCTTTATCAATTCTTTCGCTGGCGTTTGTTGCATCCAATGAAGCGTATCCACCACCGATGATAGAACGTTCGCGAATAGTATTTAGGTCGGCTAAAGCAGCAGAATAGTTGCCCAATTTGGCATAGGCTTCTGCACGATTCAGATAAATTTCACTCAAACGACTGATAATCGGTGAATGTAAATGTGAATCTTCTCCTTCGCGAGAACATTTAGTGATGTAGAATTGTGGATATACACGGTTGAGAGAAATGTAATAGTCTAACACACCCGTATAAGTCTTGCCATCCTGGTAAGTGATAGAATAAATTTCTTGTTCGGCATCTACAGGAGTCAATGTATATTCCGGACCGTCCGGTACATCTTTTCCATCTACTTCTTTGGTCTTTTGGCAGATCACTGTTGCTCCTTTTTTGATTACAGTCAACTGTTCATAATTTAGTACCGTTTCAGAGTCTTGTTTGATAAAACGGAATACTTCTTTATGATCATCAGTGTATGTCGGCTCGATAAATGCAGCACGTGCGTCTACGATTTTGTAATGATCCGGACGCCAGTCATTACGTCCTGTTTCATTCAGTAAATCAATATATTTGGCACTGGCATACATTTCTCCCCAACCCATACCGCCGATATTGGCATACATACCGCCAATACCGTAGTAGTGGTCATAGCCGGAGAATTCGGAAGCAACACGTTTTACGACAAAGATGGATTCGTCATTATTTTCGGGAGTAAGAGTGTTGTATTTCATAAACTCCTCGCGAGGTAATAATGAGTAGTTGCCCGAATTGATAACTTTGTCCGCGTAGTCAACTGCCAGTTGGGCATATTCCCGGTTGGGGTTTTCATACGTTCCACTCATATACAGATATACGCGTGACAGCATTGCCTCGAGCAGCTTCTTTTTTGCATAAGCAGCGCCTTTGTTGATAGTCATCATCTCTTCTGCTTTTTTCAAGTCACTGATAGCTTGCTCATATGTTTCTTTTACTGTAGAACGGTCAGGCAACAGCAGGTCTCCCATAATATCATCGGGAGTACCATTGACAATAGGTACGCCTAAATTCTTGTCGGGGCCTGATAGTAAGGACGTCCATAAGCACGACATAAGTAGAAATACATCATACCGCGCACATAATAGCATTCGCCCAACTGGTTGTCTATTTCGGCACTCTGTCCTTCTTCTATCATTTTGATGACGTTCGAGGCTTGGGCAACGGCTTTGTAACCATAATCCCAAAAGTTCTGTAAGCGGTAGTTTACCGGAGTACGGGAGAAAGAAATGAATTCATAGAAGGCATCTGTTGATGAACCACGAATCATCATATTGTCACCGGCATATTCACCACAACGGTGCATGGGGTCTGACCATGTCTTTAACTGGGCATACATACCGTTCATTAGAGATTCCAACGATGCGGAAGGGTCGTTGGTGATTTGTTCTGCAGCCATAGAATTGTATGGTAAACGATCTATGTCGCAAGCGGTCAATGATGCCGCTGCCAATAATAAGGTCAATATCTTTTTCATTGTTGTTTCTACTGATTAAAAGGTAAGATTTAAACCGAACATATATTTACGTACAGACGGATAAACGGCAGGGCCGGCAGTACCCATTACCGAACCGTCACTGGCCGGAATTTCAGGGTCTACGCCTGAATAATCTGTGATTGTAAACAGGTTTTCTGCGTTCATGAATACGCGTAAATTTTGAATACCCCATTGTGGTAGCTTAAAGTTGTACCCCAGGGTCAGAGAACGTAATTTCAGGTAGTCGCTGTCTTCCAGATAACGGGAAGATGCAGAGTTTCCTTTATCTTGATTATTATATTTGGCAACGGGATGAGTGGCAATATCTCCCGGTTTTTCCCAACGATTCCAGCCGTCTTTCAGTTTCATTTGATTGCGGTCGGTATAAGTTCCGTCGGAGTCATATTCTTGACGTGAATAGTTATAAATCTTTCCGCCGATAGAGTAACCGAATACGGCATTCAAGTCAAAACCTTTCCATGTTAAAGTTGTAGAGAAACCTCCGAACAAATCGGGAGCTGCTGAACCGCATTTATAGTATCCTGCTTCTGCATAGTTAGAGGTTGTTTCTCTTCCTGTGACATTGCCTTCGCTATCTTTAGTATCTTTGTACCACATTGGAGCACCGTTTTCAGGATTTACACCTGCCCATTCCTTTAAATAATAAGTATCTACCGAATAACCGATTTCGAGGATGCGTTGCGCTGTACCGGCAATGCTACTTCCATCACTGATGATAACGGGTTTTACCACATAGCTTCCGTCTGTATCTTTTTGTTTATAGAGATCTTTTAATTTATTACTATTGTGACCTATATTTAATTCTACGTTCCAGAACCAGTCTTTTGTACTGATGATATCACCGCCTAATGAGATTTCATATCCGGTGTTCTTCATTTTGCCGATATTCCTGTAAACACTGGTCACTCCGGTAAGCCCTGTAACAGGCACATTATAAAGAATGTTGTCTGTGTCTTTTGAATAGAAATCAAAAGTAAAGCGCAGACGGTTATTAAACAATGCAGCGTCAAGACCGATGCTTGTGGTGTAAGTTTTTTCCCATGTCAAGTCTTTGTTGCCGATAACACTGATTAGTGCACCTGAGTTTTCATTATAACTGGAAGATACCGAATATAGGTCGTATTGTGGGTAAAGTGAAGAAGGACGGTTACCTACTGTGCCATAACCTCCACGTAATTTAAGGTTATCGATCCAATCTACATCAAACCAGTCCTCGCGACTGATAATCCATCCCACACTACCTGACAGAAGATTGCCGTATTTAGCATTCGTTCCTAAGTTGGATGCACCGTCCCGGCGGATAGAGGCTTCGGCAATATACTTACCATCATATACATATTTCCATTGAGTGAAATAAGACTGAGTAGCCCATTCGTTGATACCGCCTTTAGTACGTTCGGGCTTGGATACTACATCCAGAACTTCAAATCCGGGTACAAATCCGGTACCATAGACATCTAGATTCTTATAATAATAATCATTAAATTCGTAAGCTATCAATCCGCTGATAGAGTGCTTGCCGAAGTCTTTGTTTATTAATAATTTCTGGTTGGTATAACGGCGGGTTACTTCTGCTCTCCACTCTGTGAGACGCCCATTTACATTTTCGCCACTGCTTGAGCGCGGATCACTATAGCCGTGAGAAGTAGAGTTGATGTATTTATAGTTGTTGACAGATGAGAATGTCAGCCAGTCTGTTATTTTAATGTCAAAATCTAAACTTCCCATAAATTCGTAATATTTGGACTCTGAATAGTTCCATTGTAAATCGTATAGGTAGTTGGTTTGCTGAGTGTTTACCCAACCACTGTAGCGGTGAGGAACCAAGTTACCGTCTTTGTCATAGGGACTATCCCATGGGAGCATAGAATACATAGCTGTGACAGAGTATTGGCGGTCATCAATATTTCGAAGTGAACCGCTGAGTGCGGGTTTGATTGTCAACCAGTCAAATGGTTTGTATGTAGTCTTCAAGCGGAAGTTATACCGACTGTAATCATATCCTTTTACGGCACCTTCTTCATCATAATATCCTACAGATAGATAAGATTGCATTTTTTCGTTACCGCCGCGTAAAGATACATTATACTCCTGTGTGAGTCCGTTTTGGGTAGCTAAATCCCACCAACTGAAATTACTGTCACGCAGGTCCTTGTTCCATCGTGGAAAAGAAATTTCATTGGCATTTTGGAAGGAAGCATAATAGTCATAAAGTTCTGCACCATTCATTACTTCCAAATTTCCATTATTCAGTGAGCTGACCCCTAATTTTACAGAAGCTTCGATAGTCATTTTTTCGGCTCGTCCGCTTTTGGTTGTAACTACAATGACACCATTTGCACCTTGAGAACCGTAAATGGCAGTGGAGGCGGCATCTTTTAAAATAGTCATACTTTCAATATCTGCTGGATTTAATTGTCCGGCGTCCGAGCCTACTATAACACCGTCAATAACCCATAATGGAGAAGTCGTACCGTTAAGTGTGGCTTGTCCACGGATAACTACTGCACCACTGGAACCGGGTTGGCCTGATCCCGGAGCCACATATACTCCCGGAACTTTACCATTTAACAAATTTTCTACCGATGGCGTGGTTATGTCCTTCAACTTCTCGCTTTTGATGTTATTCATAGAACCGGTTAAACTTTCTTTGCGCTGAGTTGTGTAACCTACTACTATGACTTCATCCAGCGCTTCAGAGTCTTCGTCCAATTTGATTGTTTGCAAGCCACCAGTTGCTTTCACTTCTATTGATTTGTAACCAATAAAAGAGATGCTGAGAGTAGAACCAATCGGTGCTGTCAATTCATATTCGCCATCAAAATTGGTGATACTACCGTTTGTCGTTCCTTTTACAACGACATTGGCACCGATAACCGGTTCTCCGGTTCTGGCATCCAAAACTTTTCCTTTGATTTTGGCTGTCTGTTGTGCTACGGTTGGGAATGAAACATCAGTCATACCGGTAGGAATGGCAGAGGAAGGAATTGAAGTCATTCCAAGTACACCGGCTAATAATGTGTACTTACCTCTTTGGGTTAAAGTCTTAATTTTCATAAGTGTTTCATAGAGTTAATAATACTATAATAGATTTGAAAGGCTAATGAATTAAGGAGTATTTGCTAAGTATTTTAAGAACTTATCCTATTTTCTTCATTCACTAACAGCGGCAAAGATAATAATATTATTGATTTATTCACTATTATTAAGCTCAAAAAGATAAAACTATCTCATACTCGTTTCACTGTCTTAATTATCCTATGCCATTTCTATAATTTTTCACACTTTATCTTTATGTAATAAAGCATCATGACGGTATATAAAAGGTAGAAAACAAGAAGCTAAAAGAAGCTCTTTTTTCACAATGAATACCACCTATAGCTACTTCTGACAAATAGGATAAGTTCTTAAAATACTTATCGCATTTTCTAATCAATACTTCGGTAATTTTTTACCGAAAAATTAAATTTTAAACCATAGAACCGGTAAAAGCAGGTTCGAAAACACTAAAGAGGTCATTGAAATGTTGTCAAAAACGAATGGTTAAGCATGAAGAAATGTGCTAAAAAAAGTGCTAACCTACTGATAATAAAGGAGAAAAGTATTGCATAATTCGTTATTTTTTAGTAAATTAGAAGTCTCTCAACTCTTCTGATTATGACTAAAGAAACACTCCTTATGCAATACCAATCCGAGTGCCTGTCGGCTCTCAAATCAACTGCGAATATACACAAACCTTTTGAAAAGACCTTTATGGATGCAATGAAATTATTCATGGCCATTCCAGATCGTATAAACTTCCTCCAGTTGGGCAGGTATGGACGTTTTTCGGAACAGACCTACCGTAACCTTTTTGAGAATGAGACCTTCGACTGGTTTGCGTTCAACAATTCTATCATCAGCAAGCATCTCACAGGTAGAAGAAAAGCCATCGCCATCGATCCTTCCTATATCCCCAAATCAGGCAAGAAGACACCTTGGATTGGTTACTTCTGGTCAGGCTGTGCAGGGGATTATAAACGAGGATTGGAAATCTTGGGCATCGGGGTCATTGACATCGACAACCATGATTGCATGGCTTTAGGTTCCATTCAGACGCCGGATTGCAAGACCTTGGATAATATGGGCAAGAATCTCGTTGACTGGTACAGCAGCTATCTTATCAGTAGAAAAGACAAGCTACAGAGCATATCCAGAACAGTGGTTGCAGACGCATTCTTTTCCAAGGAGACTTTCATAACGCCTATGTGTGAGAACAAATTCCATGTCATCAGCCGCTTCAGAAATGATGTAGTCCTGTACTATCCGACATTGGAAAAGAAAAAAGGAAGGCCGGGGCATCCCAAGTGGTTTGACGGCAGGATTGACTTTGCCAATCTGGATCTGACCCGGTGCAAGGAATACGAGGTGAACAAGGGAAAGCTATACGGATTGAGGGTATATGCAAAAGCTCTCAGAAGGTATGTTTCCTTAGCCATCTGGTATCCGATGGACGGGAGGACAGACAAGTGGCAGCTTTATTTCTCTACAGACGATTCCATGGATGGACGCGAAGTCCTGGATTATTACAGAACCAGGTTCCAGTTGGAATTTTGCTTTAGAGACGGCAAGCAGCATGCAGGAATCACCAACTGCCAGTCAACTGACTTCAGAAAGTTGGATTTTCACTTCAATGCGTCGCTCGCAGCTGTCAACTTGGCCAAAGCGGCATGTAAGAGGCTCGGAATAACCTATTCCATATCCTCTTGCAAGTCATTCATACACAATGCTTATATGCTTGAATGATTTATTTGCGTGTTCGGGATTAAACCAGACATGCAAGTTATTGACAAACTTTTCAAAGAACTCATTTTATTTACTGCCAGAGCCGCTTAGGTTTGGCGATTTTTTAACGAACTATTGCTAATTATTTGTAGTAAATAAGATATCTGATAAATAATAAAGTTCTCTAGGGATATTCAGTAAATGTCCCTGAAAAATAAGATGGCATATGAAGATGATAGGGCATGATCCCTTCATATGTCATTCTTATTGCCATTTTTTCGTGTTTTCTCACATAATTCTATCCGACAGGATATGACGTTCCGGAAGAAGTCTGATGACCTCTTCTGATTCTGTGAGTAAAATCATATCATGCTGCTTTAGCTGTTTTGTTCCTGATTTTTTCTATCATCAGTACGGCATTTGCCGTATGTATTCCAAAGAAAATCCACAGTATTTCCGTCTTCCTGTTTCTGGCCTTTATCCTTGAGAGCGAGTAATGTTGCTTCTGAGTACCTTTCTCAATAACTCATCCTTTGCCGCCCTTCCCTTACGCACAAAGGAAGTGGATATCCCATATTTCGTGCAGAACTTTCTGTTGGCATTATTGGCGTATATGGAATTTGCGGTCACACATCTTACCCTCACATTCATGAGTTTCTGCTGCATAAGGATACAGTCCTTAAGCCGTATACTCTCATTGAAGGCCTTGAAGGAGATGTGTTCGATAAACGATATGCCGTCTATCTGTATGTTTCCAGTCTTTGCTCCGAATTCAACAGATTTGGTTTCCTTACCTCTTACAATGGAGTGTATATAATGACGGTCAATGCTGACGATACGGTCACTAACCTTCTTTCCTTCAAACCTTTCCTTTTCCTGTACAAGAGCCTTTCTGATGATGGAAAGACGCTTTTGGTAATCCTGTGTATACCGGAGTGAGGTTCCGTACTCCTTATGGATTTCATCCCGCTGTATGAGGAGTTTTTCAAGAAGTCTGATCATACGGCGCTTGAGCATCCTTGTCCTTGAAGCCTTCCTTTTTCTTTTCTTGCAGTAGGACAGATAGGATGCTGACACATTCTTGTATTTGTTACGGGAACACCTTATGCCAAGCTCCCCGCAATGTTTGCAAATATATCTATAGAGCCATTCGAGGCTTTCCCAAAGGAGCTTCATGTCTGTAGGAAAATACATGTGGCTCTCGTAGCATGTGGCATCGGTCATACAGACATGAAGGTTCTCAAGATGAGGTTTCCAGTGTGAAGCCAGGACCTCCTGAAGGGAATCAATCTCAAGACGGGATGCTATCTCATTATGGATGGCACTGACTATCTTGAAGTTGGTTATGGGAAAAGACGGGTCTGTCATGATTTCGCAGAACATCTGGTAGTGTATGTTACCGTTGAGATGTTCCACCGGCTGTCTGTCGGAGAATCCGGTGTAGGTGCCTTCAGGACCATAAGAGCTATCTTTGCACAAGGACTGAAAATATTCCTGCGGCCCAGACGCTGTTCCGACAGACCTGCGGCTTTTGCCATACACTCAAACGGAACACCGAATGAAGCCTGCCAAGCTCACTCTCATGAAAACTCTTGCGATATTTCTCCAGAATATCAAATTCTGTAAAACCCAAAGTAGGGTGAATTTCTGAAATATTTTGTATCTTAGCCATATCTTTCTTGGGGAATTTCCCCCCGTTTGGGCTGACAAACCTTATTTTCGGGGGAAGACCTAAAGATACAAAAACCAACTAATTCGCAATACTTTATGTATGAATTAGTTGGCTAATTTTATTCTATTTACTGAATGTTCCTTTTTATTGAAGTCTGTATTTGTTTCAGTTTTTTATTGAGCGAAAGCATGATGATAACCATCCACTTTGTTCCAATTGCCACGGGTAAAGTCGGGTACGGCAACAGGTGCATTTCCGTTTTCTATAGAAAGACGGGTCAAGTCGGCCATACAGCACCATTCTGCTAAATCATAAACGTCCATGTCCAAAGGAAGTCCGTTGCGCAAGCAATATACCAGGCGATAATCCATAATGAAGTCCATCCCTCCATGTCCACCTATTTTCTTTGCTGTTTCTTCTAATTCTTGGTGGATAGGATGTTTGTATTGGCTCATCAAAGCTTCTTTTACTTTTTCGGGAACAGCCGAGTGCATACTCAGGTTTTCGTGATCGGGTATGCTGGTGCTGTCAATCTGATCCGGGCGGAAACAATATTGCTCGATGGGATATTTGTTGGCAAAACCTTTGGTACCGGTCAGCTGATACATACGGCTATAGGGACGTGGATTCATTACATCATGCTGTATGTGGATGGTTTTTCCGTTTTCTGTACGGATAAAAGTCATGGTATGGTCGCCGTTTTGGAAATCGGGTGCTTCTTCTTTCTGATATTGTTTTACCAGTTCGGGACCGGTTACAGCTTTGGTGTCCATGGCTACCAGTGTCTTCATGCGGTCACCGCGGTGAATGTTGAGCAATTGGCAGGCAGGGCCTAGGCCGTGTGTGGCATAAACGTCTCCACGGAACTCCCGGTTGTAATCCAAACGCCAGTTGTTCCAGTAATAAGGCCAGAATTCTTCCAGATTATGGATGTATGAACCTTCTACATGGAGCACTTCGCCGAAAAGACCTTTTTGTGCCATATTCAATGTCGTCAGTTCGAAGAAGTCGTAAACACAGTTTTCAAGTTGCATACAGTGTTTACGGGTCTTTTCGGAAGTATTGATAAGTGCCCAGATTTCATCCAGTGACATGGCGGCAGGTACCTCGATGGCTGCATGTTTTCCATGTTCCATGGCATAGATACCCATTTCAGCATGGTGTTTCCAGTCTGTTGCAATGTATACTAAGTCGATATCGTTTCGCTCGCACAGTTGTTTCCATGCATCTTCGCTGCCGGAATAGAGGGCAGGGGCTTCCATACCGGCGTTAGTTACAATTTTTTGTGCTTTTTCCGCATTTTCAGGCAATAAGTCGCAAAGAGCGACAATTTTAGTTCCCGGTATGTGCGTCCAACGTTCTACCGCACTGGGACCACGCATGCCCAAACCGATGAAACCTACACGCACAGTGTCAAGTTTAGGAGTTGTTAGTTCGATTACATCCTGTTGTCCCGCAGGACGTTCGGGAACTGGAACTTCAAGAGGCGCATACTCTTTTGTTGCAGTTGTTTCTTTGGGGATTGGGGTACAGCCGGCGAGGCATGATAACGCTATACCGACGAAGAAGGTAGATAGGTTTTTAATCATGGTTCTGTTTAATTGAAATTTATAGGTTAATAGCAGATTGTTGCAAAAATAGGGAATATTTTTAATATTAGTGTATTGCTTGTCGGATAAATTGATTTCACTTCTACTGTATTTATAATAAAAAAGCAGTCTTGAAAAGTCAAGACTGCTTTTTTATTATAATGGTAATTCAATTCCCTCAATCAAAAAGTACGGTTTTTATTTAGGTCTATAACCATACATTAATGCGGCATTAATTTCAATAGCCCTCATATATCCTTTGAAAAAACTTTTTACTCTTTTCATCCTGTTACCCTTTTTTTAAAACGTTAAAAACTAATCCTTTGTATCTTTTACTTTGTATCGTACCCCCAAGCACGGAGGGCGTCATTTCCCATATCTTTGAGACCTGCTTTGATGATCTCTTTCAACTTCTTCATAATGTTATCCTTTCTTTGATTAAAAAAATAGGGTTGTTTTCTTACTTAATCCCTATACCCCAAGCTTTTACTTCGTTTTCACCCATCATAGCAAGGGCTTTTTTAAAAATACTTTTTACCTTTTTCATAATCTCGTTATCCTTTCTTTTTATGTTTTACAACACAAAATTATACTGTTTTGTTCTAGATTGTACTCTGATAAAGATAAAATGTATGCAAAAGTGGCAAATTCTTGACCTGCATCAAGAATTTGCCACTTTTCATTAAAAAACTATTTCAGAAGCCCAGCTTCTGAAATTCATTCTCAAAATTAGGTGTGAATATTTCTTTCCCAATATTGTTTCTGATCTCTTCTAGTGACCAAAAACGGCCGCCATCCAGTTCCTCGCTGGGAATAATGGGACCGTCATAAGTGGTTTTATGTGAGAATACCAATTCTTTTTCCCGGGTGGATTCGAATACATAGCTAGTCAGTAATTCGGGAGTAAAGTCGGTGATGCCCAGTTCTTCTTTTACTTCACGTTTCAAGGCTGTTTCCACATTTTCACCTAAATCTATGTGTCCGCCTACGGCTGTGTCCCATTTGCCTGGTTGGATATCTTTCCAGTCAGGACGCTTTTGCAAATAGAGTTCGCCTTTACTGTTGAATACATGTAAGTGGACTACCGGATGTAGCAATTTACTTCCATTATGACATTCTCCACGGGTTGCAGCTCCTGTTATGTTTCCTTGTTCATCTACTATAGGAAACATTTCTTCTTTATTATCGTAATTCATCTTCGCTATTTTTTTGTTACTGCAAAGATATGAATTCGGGCTCGGATTATATGGATCTTATAGTCTTTAATAGTAAAAAGGGATGTGAGACCTTTATAATCCGAGTCCGAAATGCCGTTTAATAATTTACTTGATGCCGTTTTAAAAAAGCTACTGTTTTATGTATTTCCTTATACATCACAATATCTTCTTTTATAAAAGGTACCTCGTTGCGGTAGGTGGCGAGAAACTTTTCAATAAACGGTGAACTGCGGAGCGGGCGGCGGAAATCCAGTCCTTGTGCGGCGTTCATCAATTCGATGGCAAGTATATGTTCCAGGTTATCCATCACTTTGTAGAGCTTGGTGGCGGCGTTGGCTCCCATACTTACATGGTCTTCCTGTCCGTTGCTGGATACTATGGAGTCGCTGCTGGCGGCATAACAGTACATTTTATTCTGGCTTACCATGCTGGCAGCCGCATATTGGGGAATCATGAAACCGGAATTAAGTCCCGGATTGGCAACCAGAAATTCGGGCAATCCGCGAAGTCCCATAATGAGTTGTGCCACACGCCGTTCGGATATGTTTCCCAGTTCGGCCATAGCAATGGCAAGATAATCATATACCAGTGCCAGGGGCTGTCCGTGGAAGTTGCCACCTGAAATGATAAGGTCTTCATCGGGGAAGATAGTGGGGTTATCGGTAACTGAATTTATCTCGGTCAACAGTACTGAAGCTACGTGGTTGATGGCATCTTTGGTAGCACCATGAACTTGTGGGATGCAACGGAACGAATAGGGGTCTTGTACGTGTTGTTTGGGCTGTGCGATGATTTCACTGCCTTCCAGTATTCTTCGGAATGCGGCTCCGGTTTCTATCTGGCCTTTATGCGGACGCATTTGTTGGATACAGTCCATGAACGGATCGATGCGGCCGTCAAAGGCTTCCAGGGAGATGGCGGCAATGAGGTCGGCTTTCTTGGAAAGACGGAAGGCTTTGAGTATGGCATACACTCCGTTGGCACTCATAAACTGGGTACCATTGAGCAAGGCCAGTCCTTCTTTGCTTTTCAATTTGACTGGTTCCCAACCAAACTCATCAAGCACGCTGATAGCTTCGCAGCGTTTGCCTTTATAATACACGTCGCCTACGCCGATCAACGGAAGGAAGAGATTGGCGAGCGGGGCAAGATCTCCTGAGGCTCCCAATGAACCGCGGTCGTAGACAATGGGCATTACATCGTTATTGAAAAAGTCGATAATGCGCTGTACAGTAATGACTTGTACGCCACTGTGTCCCAAAGAAAGAGCATGAGCTTTTAATAAAAACATCAGCTTCACAATGACATGGGGCATTTCTGCGCCTACACTGCAGGCATGGCTTTTCACCAGGTTCTCTTGCAAAGTACTCAGTTCATCGGAAGAAATATTACGGTTGCACAGGCTGCCGAATCCTGTCGTGATGCCATAGAGAGGGACATCGGATTCCTTGATCTTTTTGTCCAGGTAATCCCGGCATTTCTGAATCCGGTCTTTGGCTTCAGGAGCCAGTTCCAATTTCAGATTTTCATTGATAATACGTTCGATGATGTCAAAAGTGAGGTCACCCGAACCTATTTGATATACATTCTTCATGGTCTGATTCTTTTTTTAACCGCGGAGGTTGGGATTAAAAAAATGGTTTTCACATAGTCCAGTATTTTCTGTTCTTCGGCAATGGTCGTCTGTTCTATCATATCGGCTTCTTCACTCATCTCTTTGACGAATTTTTCGTCTTTGATAGAAGTGAGGTTGATACGTACATTCAGCAAGGCTCCCAGAATGGCAGTCCGGGCACACATCATGGATACACAGGCATCGGTTACAGCGTTGCTGTTCCCTTTTCTGGCTACCACATCAATCATGGGCAGAATGGAATGGACGGTACGTGCCACCTCCATAGGCACTTGGGCGGCATATTTGGTTTCCTTCTGTATGGCTTCACTGCGGATAGCCTTTTCTTCATCCGTTTCTTTCGGAAGTTTGAATGCAGAGAAAACACGGTCGTATGCTTCCGAATCACGGTCTACATCGGTTATCAGCTGGCGGGTGAGCTCTTCGAAACGCACAGAAAGATCTTCCATTATTTCGTTCACTTCTACATATTTCTTGCGGCCTATGGTAAGATTGGCTACCATAGCTGCCAGTGAGGTGGCAAGGGCTCCATTGAGTGCCGAGACACTGCCGCCACCGGGGACAGGATCATTACTGAGTACTTTATTGATAAATTCTTTGATGGTAAGTTCTGTTAACATGGCTATTAGTATTTAATTGGTTAATTTGAATGTAGAATACGTCCCCCTTTGATGGTCAGCTTCACTGCGTTCATACCTGTATAATAAGGTAATATATGGGGGTTGTCGGTTCCCAGTAAAACAAAGTCTCCCTGTTTTCCGGCTTCTATGCTTCCGATGCGGTCGGCGCGTCCGAGGGCTGCCGCACCGTTCAGTGTGATGGCTGTGATAGCTTCGGCAACGGTCAGTTTCATATAGATGCAGGCTAGAGCAAAAGTCAGCGGGATGGATCCGGAGAAACAGCTGCCTGGATTTAGATCGGTGGCAAGGGCTACGGCACAGCCGCTGTCTATCATTTTCCTGCCACGGGCGTAGGGCTCTTTTAGTGTAAAGGCAGTTAGTGGCAACAGAGTGGCTACTACATTATTTTGTGCCAGGGCTTTTATGCCTTCATCGGATGCTTGCAACAGATGGTCGGCGCTGAGGGCCTTCAATTCTCCTGCCAGTTCTGCTCCTCCAAAGCTGACAATTTCATCAGCGTGTAGCTTGGTGCCGAAGCCTAGAGCTTGCGCAGCTTTCAATAGCTTTCGAGACTGTTCCACAGTGAATACTCCTTTTTCACAGAAAATATCGCAATTTTCGGCCAATTGTTTCTGATGGATCATGGGCAACATTTCGTTAATCAGAAAATCAATATATGCGTCACTTCGCCCTTTGTATTCTTCGGGTAAGGCGTGAGCACCTAAAAAAGTGGTGGCGATATCTACTTTCCGGTCGGGACATTCATTGATAGCTTGCATGATACTGAGCTGTTTCAGTTCTGTATCACGATCCAGGCCATATCCGCTTTTTCCTTCCACTGTGGTGACCCCCATCCGGCTCATGGTATCCAGAAACCATTCGGCTTTATGTTTCAGTTCTTCAAAGGAGGCTTCCCGGGTGGCACGTACAGTATTGATAATGCCTCCGCCACGTTCCATGATGCTCATATAACTGTCGCCGTTGAGCCGCCAGATGAATTCGTCGGGGCGAAATCCTCCGAAAACCAAATGGGTATGAGAATCAACGAATCCCGGCAACAATACATTCCCTCTGGCATCAAGCACTTTATAGCCGGGCTTTTCATGGCTTATACGGTTTTCGCCAACATAGGTAATAATGCCGTCGGTTACTCTTACCGTTCCGCAAGGAATGTTGAGAAGTTCGTTCATGGCTTCTCCTTTCCGGGCGGTTCTGCCTTGCGGAGTAACGATGTGGGCATTGATGATAATCAAGTTGTTGCTCATAGTTGTTAGTTTTAATGGAACGCAAATGACGCAAATGACACAAATATCAATGGTGACTGAATATTTTTCTTTTAAATTCAGGATGCTTTCCGAAGTTTAATAGATAGCCTATCTCTATGTCTGTGGCTTTCAGATAGTTTATCAGTTGAAATTCATGCTCGGGACGTAAAGCATCAGCCGCTTTCAGTTCTAATATGATGGAGTTGTTGATCACCATGTCGGCATAATATTCACCCACTTTATGATTTTTATAAAATACATTGATTTGCTTTTGCACTTCACATTTAAAACCTTGCTCTATCAATTCAAAGTAGAGGGCATTTTGATAAACCCTTTCCAAGAATCCATATCCTAATGTGTTGTACACTAGATAAAATGCTTTTAATATTTTATCTACATCTTCTTGACTTGCTATTTGCGTCATTTGTGTCATTTGCGTTCTATTCTATATTATTCCATAATCTGCGCTTCCAGCACTTGTTGCATGGAGAAGTTTTCCAATCCCAGGTAGTAAGAGGCAGTGTCTATCAAGGCCTCCATAGGAACAAGTCCTACGATTTCGCTGCCGATGATGCTTACTCCGTAGCGTTTGGCTTCAAAACGTACCATTTCGAATGCCCGGTAGATAGCGGTTTTGCTATAGTCGGTAAGATTCATGGATACCTGAGTGATACCCCGGTCCTTCAGTTCTACGCCCATGGCCTTGCAATAGCGCAGTCCGCCACCGATAAAACGGATTTTCTTGGCAATGTCATGCGCTATTTCCAGGCTGGGAGTATTGAGATTTATATTGTAGGCAACTAAGGGCATACGGGCTCCGATGGCTACAGTTCCGGCAGTGGGGTGACGTTCCGCAGGACCAAAATCGGGATGCCATTCGGGTTGGTGAATCTTTTCCTTCATTCCTTCGAATTCTCCTTTACGGATAGCAGCGAGATTTTCACGATGTGGTGCACTAGCTGATTTTTCATACAAGAATACAGGGAGATTATATTGAGAGGCCACCCGTTGCCCCACTTCTTTGGACACCGCTATGGCATCTTCCATGGTACATCCTTTGATGGGAATGAATGGAACTACATCTACAGCTCCCATACGGGGGTGCTGTCCTTGGTGATGGTTCAGGTCAATCAGTTCTACTGCTATACCGATAGCTTCTATCACGGCTTCTTTCAAGGCGTCCGGTTCTCCAACAACGGTAACTACCAGCCGGTTGTGGTCTTCATCGTTACTATAATCCAATAATTTTACGCCTGCCTTGGCACGAAACGGAGATACAATCTCGTCTATTTTCTGTAAGTCACGTCCCTCGCTGAAGTTGGGGACGCATTCCATAATTTTTGTCCAGCTCATACTCTTTAGAATTTGGTTTATAGGGAACATCCATGGATGCGGATGAATGAAACAGTTGCATCCATGGTGTTCCGGTTTTTGGTTAGTTGATTCCTTTATTTTTCAATACCTTATTAATAAGGTCATCTTCCGCTATATGCGGCAGGGTGATGTGATAACCATCGGCATGGCTCTCGTTGAATTCCGCCGAAGTTTCCATGGCATGCGGGTTGCGTGCCCACGAACGGCGTGCCACTCCTCCCATTACATCCCATAACATGGATGAGCGGAGAATACGGTCTACCCGTTCACTGCCGTCGCATACCATTCCGAATCCGCCATTGATAGCTTTTCCAATACCCACACCACCTCCATTGTGCAAAGCGACAAGGCTCATTCCCCGGGCACAATTTCCGGCAAAGCATTGCACAGCCATATCTGCCATCACATTGCTTCCGTCTTTGATATTCGAAGTTTCCCGGAAAGGAGAGTCCGTACCGCTTACATCGTGATGGTCACGTCCCAACATGATAGGGCCTACCTCGCCCCGGCGTACCATTTCATTGAAACGCAGTGCTATATTCATACGTCCCAGTGCGTCTTGATACAGAATGCGTGCTTGGGTCCCTACCACCAGGTTATTCTTTTCGGCGTCGCGAATCCATATCCAGTTGTCCATATCCTGTCCGCGGCGATCTTTAGGGATACACTCCATAGCGGCACGGTCGGTCTTTATCAAATCTTCCTTTTTCCCGCTCAGGCATACCCAGCGGAAGGGGCCGTAACCATAATCGAAAAGTTGAGGCCCCATGATATCCTCTACATAAGACGGCCAGATGAATCCATCCTTCTCGTCTGTTCCATTGCGTGAGATTTCTTTCACTCCGGCGTCATAAATCGCTTTCATGAAAGAATTGCCATAATCGAAGAAATAAGTGCCCCGTGCCACCAGTTCCTTGATAACATGGAAATGGCGGCGCAAAGTTTCGTTCACCATTTCATCGAAAGTTTCTCTGTCTTCTTTCAGCATACGGGTACGTTCTTCGAAGGAAATGCCTGCAGGACAATAGCCGCCTTCGTAAACGGCATGGCAGGAAGTCTGGTCACTGAGAAGTTCGATGTGGATGTTGTGATGCAATGCATACTCCAACAGATTGACTACATTGCCATGGTAGGCTATGGAACAGGGGATTCGTCGGTCTATGGCATCGGCAGCCAGCCGGTAGGCTTCAGACAAATCGGATGTGATATGCTGTACCCACCCTTGGCGGTGGCGGGTTTCTATGCGTGAATAATCCACCTCGGCTATAATGGCCACTGCTCCGGCTATCTCGGCTGCTTTGGGTTGGGCTCCGCTCATTCCGCCCAATCCGGAGGATACGAAAAGATGGCCGTTCAGGTTGCCGTCCTGCGGCACTCCTAATTTCATGCGGCCGGCATTTAATAGGGTGTTGAACGTGCCGTGTACAATGCCTTGCGGACCGATGTACATCCAGCCTCCGGCGGTCATCTGTCCATAATTGGCTACTCCCATCTGTGCGGCTATTTCCCAGTCTTTCTGGTTGTCGAACATGCCTACCATCATGGAATTGGTGATAATAACACGGGGAGCTTCGGGATGTGATTTGAATAATCCCAACGGGTGGCCGCTTTCTACGACCAGGGTTTGTTCATTCGTCATTACCTCCAGATACTGCTTGATAAGCCGGTATTGCATCCAGTTCTGACAAACTTGTCCGGTTTCGCCGTATGTCACCAGTTCGTAAGGATAAAGGGCGATATCAAATGAAAGGTTGTTGTCTATCATTACTTGAAACGCTTTTCCTTCGATACAATTCCCTTTGTATTCGTCAATGGGCTTTGCTTTCAAATCACCTTCGGGCCGGAAGCGGTAACCGTAGATTTTACCCCGGGTGAGCAGTTCATCCATCAATTCGGGAGCAAGTTGCTCATGCAGTTCCACCGGAATGTATCGCAATGCATTCCTCAATGCCGTTTCCGTTTGGGCGGGTGTCAAGCGGTAGCCCCGGTCGGGAGCACGGCGGATGCCTTCCGTGAATGTAGGATAGGCAGGTAAATCAGTAGATAGAGTGATAGTCATAGTATGTAAGTGTTTTGTCACAAAGATAGCAAAACGATTGGAATACTATGGGTTTGGAGATATGTTTAGTGACATAAAGTTGTTTTTTATCTATAGACTTGATGTAAAGGTAAACGCACACGGATATAAAAAGCTTGCCATAATGACAAAGTAGGTTGCCTGTTCTTGTGTATAGTAAATAAAGGGGGCGGTAGAAATTTAGTGGAAGCTGGTTCTTATTTTCCCGTTTATATCTTTCTTTGGATTTTTTTAAGTAAGAACCTACCGGCGGAATAAATGAATGTCTATCATATCACAGCCTATTGCATAAGTTTTTTCTTTCTCCAGATTAAGCCTTTTTATACGGATGTATTCTATCTCCATAGCCTTTGGAGTTATCTCCATAAGCTTTGGAGTTAACTCCCAAGCCTATGGAGATAACTCCAAAGGCTTGCGGAGATAAAACAAGCAGGAAGAAAAGCCTTAGCCATATAGTAGAAAACGATTGGTGATACGGAAAAAAGGCTTTATATCCGTGATGAAGTCTTAGGGTATCAGCAGCGAACTGTCTCCGTAGCTCAGAAACCTGAAATCATGGCCCAGTGCATAATCATAAATCCTTCGCCAGTTTCCTTTCACAAAGGCGGAAACCAATAGCAGCAATGTACTTTGCGGCTGATGGAAATTGGTAACCATCTTCTTGACTATTTTGTATGTATATCCCGGCGCGATGATAATCTGAGTACTGCTATGCAACGCTTCCATTTCGTGTCGGTTCAGATAATTCAGAATCTGTTGCAGTGCTTCCACCGGAGTCAGGTCATTCTTATCTTCGTAGGGCATCCATTGCTGTACATGCAACTCGTCCTGAGTGGCATCGGGATTGTGGCTGATAAGGACGCCGATATAATAAAGACTTTCCAGGGTACGTACCGAAGTGGTTCCTACCGCAATGGCTTCTCCATTATGGGCAATTAATTTTTCAATGGTATGCTTGCTTACAGAAATGTATTCCGTATGCATCTCATGTCCTTCTATCTCTTCACTTTTCACGGGCTTGAAAGTTCCTGCACCTACGTGTAAAGTCAGTTCCTCCCGGTCAATTCCCCGTTCGTCCAGCGCTGCCAGTACTCTTTCCGTAAAATGAAGTCCTGCGGTGGGAGCGGCGACAGAACCTTTTATTTTGGAGTAAACCGTCTGATAAGTTTCCTTGTCGCTTTCTTGTGTCTCACGGTTCAGATAGGGAGGGATGGGCAGTTCACCTGCCACTTCCAGCAGGTCGGCAAAGGTAATTGTGTCATCATCCCATGAGAAATCAATCCAATGGCTGGTTCCCTTGCACTCTCCACGGGTGGCGGACAGGACTATTTGTTTGCCTTTTACATTTACTATGCGGCTCAACGTACCTTCTTTCCATTTTTTCAGATTACCTATCATGCATAACCAGCTGCATTGGCGTGTTTGCTGGAAGTTTAACACATAGTCATTGGGCTGGACAGGTTCCAGGCAGAATACTTCTATTAATGCTCCGGTTTCTTTACGGAAATGCAGACGGGCTTGAATCACTTTGGTATTATTGAATATCATCAGTTCTCCGGATTCCAGATAGTGTGGCAAAGACGTAAAGATGTCTTCGCTCACTTCGCCGTGGCGGTAAACTAGCAGTTTGGACTGGTCGCGCGTGGCAAGGGGGAATTTGGCGATCCGTTCATCGGGTAGCGGGTAGTTGAACTCACTTATTTTGATATGTTTGGTATCTTCCATCTGAATCTATTTCTTTTTCTGCGCAAAAGTACCGATATTTGCGCTAACTAAAAAAGAAAAGAGTATGAAAATAGGAGATAAAGTCCGTTTCCTTAGTGAGGTAGGGGGCGGTGTTGTGACAGGATTTCAAGGAAAAGATATGGTTTTGGTAGAAGATGCCGATGGCTTCGATATTCCGATGCCCATAAAGGAGTGTGTGGTGATTGACACGGATGATTATAATATGAAGCGTAAACCTGTTGCTCCGGCTCCTAAACAGGAGGTTGCCGGTGCAAAGGCAAAAGGAGCGTCAGTCAAGGTGCGTCCGGATGAAGAGGAGGATGAACGTCCTGTCACTTATCGCCCGGCCGAGCGAAAGGGAGGGGATATTCTGAATGTGATGCTGGCTTTTGTGCCACAGGATCTCAAAGCTATTTCTGCAACGGCATTTGATGCATATCTTATCAACGACAGCAATTTCACCTTATACTTTACTTATCTTACAGCCGAAGGTAGTAACTGGCGGGTGCGCAGCCATGGCATGGTGGAACCGAATACGAAGTTTTATATCGAGGAGTTCGAGAAAAGCGTTTTGAATGAATTGGAACGGGTGGCCGTGCAGCTTATCGCTTTTAAGGATAACAAGAGTTTTCTGTTCAAGCCTGCCGTGTCTGTGGAATTGCGCATAGATACAGTGAAGTTTTATAAATTGCATACTTTCCGTGAGAGTATTTTCTTTGAGGAGCCGTCACTTATTTACGATATAGTGAAAAATGATGTTCCGGTAAAACAGGTGTTTGTTTCGGCAGATGATATAAAAGATGCATTATTGCAAAAAAAAGTGCCGGAACCGCAGGTAGCGAAGCAGCCCCAGCAGAAAAAGGTGAAGAACGATATCATGGAGGTTGATCTCCATGCTCATGAGTTACTGGATACTACTGCCGGTATGAGCAACAGCGAGATATTGAATTATCAATTGGACGTTTTTCGTAAGACTTTGGAAGAATGCAAGAACAAGAAGGGACAGAAGATTGTCTTTATTCATGGTAAGGGGGATGGTGTGTTACGCAAAGCTATCCTGCAGGAGTTAAAATATAAATATAAAAACTATGAAAGTCAGGATGCTTCGTTCCGTGAATATGGTTTCGGGGCTACCATGGTGATTATTCATTAAGACTTTCTTATTCATATAAATTGTGATATGGCAACATTAAAAGAATTTTTGAAAGCGGATCGTTTTGCTACTTGTGCGGGAGTGGAACTTCTTGAGATAAAGCCGGGGTATGCCCGTGCGTGTATGGAGGTGACCGACCGGCATTTGAATGGTGGAGGAGTATGTCAAGGCGGCGCCTTGTTTACATTGGCCGATCTGGCTTTTGCAGCTGTAGCGAACAGCCGTAAGAAACTTACACTTTCTGTGAATGCCAATATTACTTTTCTCCGTCCTGCTAAGTTGGGTTACGTGTATGCTGAGGCTGTTGAAGTATTTAATCATCATCGTATTCCTTTTGTTGAAGTAAAGATAACAGACGGACAGGGGGGAGCTGATAGCTATATTTACTTCATCGGGGTATCGTAAAGAGTCTGATTTGCCGGTAGATGCGTTAGAATAATTTATAATAGATAAAGCCTGTTGTTGAAAGAAGGCAACAGGCTTTTAAAATGATGGTTATCAGTGAAGACAAGGGGGCTTATCCTTCTTTGACTTTAGCCTTTCCTATTCTTCCCGGTTCTACGAATAAATATTTGTAGCCTGCGCGTATGCTTGCCAGATGCAGTTTTTCCAAACGCGCACGGCGGACAAGCAAAGCTGTCATTTCATGAATACGTCCGTTAGCATAACCTATCATTTCGTTCTCGGTCGTATCTTCAGAACCGTAAGTGCCTGCTCCTTGGACGATCATAAAAGGTGATTCGGTGCCTGCTTTATCCATCCCGACAGCAATAGCCACATAAATCCACATAGGACCATGAGCAACTACTTTACGTGCTGTGGCTGTGCGGCTTTCGCCTTTTGTCAGTGTCTTGTGGCAACAGCCTTCTATGGATTTGATTTTCTTTCCCAAATCATATACGGTTACTTTGTCATCGGCAGCATCCAAAGGTTGCTCGAACAAAATTGTGTCTTTTTTGTCCGGATAGCTGATGTGATAACATTCATATTCCGGTTGCATTCCTCTAGGTTCGTCATCGCCCACGGAACCTGCTACAAGTTTAACTTCAAGAAATGAGCCGTTCAGGGCGGTTTCGTATACCGCATCCGTTAAAGCGGCGTTACTGGTTAATTCTAATTCTTTCATAAGTCAAGGTTTTTAATAAGTTTCTCTCATAACAGTAGGTGGAAAGAAAAGTTCGAAATAGTGTGATAAGGAACAAAAACGGGTGTTAATAGATGAAATAAGGAGATTGGTCGATAACTCTTGTTCCAATGATGATAAAGCTTTAATTTTACTTTTGGAAAAAGAAAAAGTTTGAGAATCAAGATCGGGTAGTAGAAAGGTAGACGGATTATTAGTTTGTCTGGATAGAGGGATTGATATAGTTGTAGGAAGGATATGAAGAGGCAGTTTATAAATACGTTAATAATAAGTTTGTTAGTAAATAAGGTCGGCTGAGGCTTTGTTTATAAGGAAAACGCTCGTTGTGAAACGGGCATTTTTGATTTTGCATCAGTATGTGTTTAAAAGTAAATCTTATACTATAAACGACGTTCTACTCCGTGAAGAATAGAACGTCGTTTTATAGAATGGAATGAAGTTTACAAACGATAGTCAGCTAAATCATCTGCTTTGAATTTACGGATGAAATTGAAATGCTTTTCTATTTCAGCTTCTGCATAGTTTACATATACATGGGCCGACTTGGCGAACAATTCAGGTGCTTTTGTCGCATCTTGGATAAGAAGATGTGACATGATACATACGGCAGCCATTTCATAAAGACGGCGTGCAACGAAATCAAGTAACTCTTGATTCTGGGCCTCTTTTACCGCATTGGTGCATGCGTCAAATTTGTTGGCCATTTCTTTCACGCGGTCCATCAGCGGTTGCATATCTTCACTGCAAGGAATAGCTTCATAATTACGCAAGGTTGCGATATAAGAACCGTTGGTTACATAACGGATAGCGGCTACAGTCTGCAACTGGGTCGTTCCTTCGTAGATGCTGGTGATACGTGCGTCGCGATAGATGCGTTGGCAAGCATATTCCATCATGAATCCTGAACCACCGTGAATCTGGATACAATCGTATGCATTCTGGTTGGCATATTCAGAGTTCATACCCTTGGAAAGCGGAGTAAAGCTGTCTGCTAGCTTGGCGTAGACTTTTTGTTCCTGACGTTCTTCAGGAGTCAGTTTGCGTTCGCGGGCAATATCATCCAATGCTTTGTAAATATCCACATAGCGTGAAGTCTGGTAAAGCAATGCACGGCCTGCATCCAGTTTGGCTTTCATGATAGACAGCATGTCATATACTGCCGGGAAATCGATGATGGCTTTTCCGAACTGCTTACGTTCTTTGGCGTATGCCAATCCTTCGTTGTAAGCAGCTTGTGACAAACCTACTGACTGGGCAGCGATACCCAGACGCGCACCATTCATCAATGCCATAACGTATTTTATCAAACCGAGCTTACGGTCACCGCAAAGTTCGGCTTTCGCGTTCTTGTAAACCAGTTCGCAGGTAGGAGAGCCGTGGATACCTAATTTATTTTCGATGCGGCGTACATCTACACCTCCTTCGTTTTTGTCATAGATGAACATAGACAAACCACGTCCGTCTTTGGTTCCTTCTTCGCTACGTGCCAATACCAGGTGAAGATTAGCGTCACCGTTAGTGATGAAACGTTTCACACCGTTCAGACGCCAGCAGTTGTTGGCTTCATCGAAAGTAGCTTTCAGCATTACCGACTGAAGGTCGGAACCGGCATCGGGTTCGGTCAAGTCCATAGACATGGTTTCACCTGCACAAATACGGGGAATGAAACGGCTGTGCTGGTCTTCGTTACCGAATTCATACAGCGTTTCGATACAGTCTTGCAAAGACCAGATGTTTCCGAAACCTGCATCGGCGGCGGCAACAATTTCCGCGCACATGGTGTAGGGGGTGATGGGGAAGTTCAAGCCACCGAAACGACGGGGCATGGTCATGCCGTTCAGTCCGGCTTTGACCATCGCATCCAGGTTTTGTTTGGTTCCTGAAGCATATTCCACACGTCCGTTTCCGCAGTGAGGACCTTCTTCGTCCACTCCTTCGGCATTGGGAGCGATGGTTTCACCTGTAATCTCACCTGTGATTTCCAGAATTTTATCGTAAGAGTCCATGGCATCGGCATAATCCTGCGGTGCATAGTCGAACTCGTCTTTATCTCTATAGTCGCGCTCTTTCAGTTGGCAGATGCGCTCCATCATCGGATTGTTCAAGTGATACTTGAGTTCCGGTATATCGGTATAAAAGTTTGCCATAATTTTTAGTAGTTAGAGTGGTTAATAGTAGCTAAGGGTAGTTAAGTAGTGGGTGGCGATACATTTTTCAACAAGGCTATGCAGTAGGCGTTTAGCAGGCGGCTGATTTCGGCCGCTTGTATGCCTAATTGTTCTTTGTCTTGCAATGTGATGTATCCTAAATCTTTCGACAGGATAATGAAATTGCGTGTTTCTTCCAACGAACCTTGTGAAATGTTATAGAAACGCAGTTTGTCCTTTGAGCTGATTTTAGCATATCCTTCCGCTATATTTGCAGTGATAGAGGCTGCTGCACGGCGCATCTGGTTAACCAAGCAGAATAATTCCTCTTTGGGATATTGCTTGGTTATTTTGTAAATGGCCAATACATACGAATGTGCCTTTTGCCAAACAATCAGTTGTTCAAAGGATTGACTTTTCATTTTTTTCTACTTTGACTACTTATGACTACTACTGACTACTTTGAATTCTTTTTATAATACTTAATCAATTTCGGAACGACTTCTTCCACAGTGCCGTTAATCACATAATCGGCAATGGTGTTGATCGGAGCGTTCGGGTCACTGTTTACAGAGATGATGATACCTGCATCCTGCATACCTGCGATGTGCTGGATTTGTCCGGAGATACCGCAAGCAATATACAGTTTGGGACGGACGGTTACACCCGTCTGGCCAATCTGGCGGTCATGGTCTGCATAACCTGCATCGACAGCTGCACGGCTGGCACCTACTTCGGCGTGAAGTTCTTTGGCCAGTTCGAACAATTTGTCAAAACCTTCTTTAGATCCCATGCCATAGCCTCCGGCAATCACGATAGGTGCGCCTTTCAGGTTATGTTTGGCTTTTTCTACATGACGGTCAATGACTTTGACTACATAGTCTGTTTCAGGAACAAACTTGGCAACGTCGTGGTTCACCACTTCACCCTTATAATTTTCATCCAGAATCTCTTTCTTCATCACTCCCTCACGAACGGTCGCCATCTGTGGGCGGTGCTCGGGGTTGACAATGGTTGCAACGATGTTACCACCGAAGGCGGGACGAATCTGATACAACAGATTTTCATAGGTGATGCCGTTCTTCTTGTCTTCGTGGGTACCGATTTCCAACTGGGTACAGTCGGCAGTCAGTCCGCTGGTCAATGCGGAAGATACACGCGGTCCCAGATCGCGGCCGATAACAGTAGCGCCCATCAGACAGATTTGTGGTTTTTCCTCTTTGAACAGATTCACCAAAATGGAAGTGTGGGGCAGTGAAGTATAAGGGAACAGACCCGGAGCATCGAATACATGAAGTTTGTCTACTCCGTAGGGCAATACTTGTTTTTCAATTCCTGCAAGGCCGGTTCCGGCAGCGATTGCCTCAAGCTGGCAGCCTAACTGATTAGCTAATTTACGACCTTTGGTTAAAAGTTCGAGACTCACATCGGCCACTGTTGTGCCTTCAATCTCGCAATATACAAATACATTATTCATAATCGTTATCCTATTGTATGGTTAGCTAACAGTTCGACAATCAATCCTTCCACATCCTGGTCGCTTCCTGTCATGGTCTTGCTTTCTTTTGCCTGGAAGACGATGTTTTCAATCTTCTTCACTTTGGTGGGAGAGCCTGACAGACCGCACTGCTTGGTGTCTCCTTCTACATCGGCCACACTCCATTCAGTGATATTCAGGTAAGGGAATTTCTCATATAGTTCAGCGTAAGGCAGTTCAGAACCGTCTTTAGTGATGGCTGCTTTTTCCTGTGCACCGAGAGCACGTTTGTATTTCTGTAACAATTTGGCATTGCGTGGGCGGCAGGGAGCTGCACTTCCGTTCACAGTCAGTACAATAGGCAGAGGACCTTCCACAGTTTCTACCCCTCCGTCAATGTGGCGTTTTACGGTGATGCGGCGGGCAGTTTCGTCCACGTTTAGAATTTCTTCGGTGTAAGTAATCTGGCTTAATCCCAGCTTTTCTGCTACCTGCGGACCTACCTGTGCGGTATCACCGTCGATAGCCTGACGGCCACCGATAATCAGGTCACATTCGCCTATTTTGCGGATAGCCGTAGCGATGGCGTATGAAGTGGCCAACGTGTCAGCACCGGCAAAAGCACGGTCGGTCAATAAATATCCATTGTCTGCTCCTCTGTATAAACCTTCACGAATGATTTCGGCAGCGCGTCCGGGACCCATGGTCAGGATAGTTACCGTAGAACCGGGATGTGTGTCTTTCAGTCTGAGTGCCTGTTCCAAGGCGTTCAGGTCTTCCGGATTGAAGATGGCCGGAAGTGCCGCACGGTTGATAGTACCGTCAGCGTTCATGGCATCTTTCCCCACATTGCGTGTGTCGGGAACTTGTTTTGCCAGTACTACAATTTTTAAACTCATATACTTTAATATATTTGGTATTAGTAATATTCTGGCGACAAATTTACTTAAACAATTTGAGCGACAAAAGGATATGGGGAGAAAATATGCACAAAAAGGTGAGGTGTGAGCATGAATCGAGGAGGATACAAATGTTTTTATGATAATTATATTGTAGAATAAAAGCGGAAATGTTTGTTTAAGTGGAAACTTTTTATATTCTTTGTAGAAAGTGATACTATGAAAACATTCACCTCCAAGTACAATCAAGCTAAATGGCCTTCGTGGACGGTCTGTTTCTGATGATAGGGACAGACGGTATCTTTTTCATTATACCTCTTTGAATCATCATAAGATATCCCTATTTCAAACTTTAAAAAATATATTATGAAAAGAACATTTAAAATGGCATTGATTGCCTCATTGGCAGTTGGTGGAAGTTATGTTTTGTATGGTTCTCAAAACAAAGAAGAATTGTCCGATTTAGCTTTGTCAAATGTGGAGGCCTTGACTTTAGGTACGAAGGATTGTATGTATCAACGTAATTCACGTTGTTATGAACTCGTTGTAGGTCCTCCGGGAAAACCTGTTATTATTGAGACAAGTAAGGAAGCAAATTGGGTAAATCGATATACCATTCCTGAGTAATTAGGCATTTATGTAATACGGGACAAAATAAATAGGTGTTAGGCATTTGTTTTGTCCCGTTTGAAGAGTATTAAAATTATGATTAAAATAAAATTGTATTATTCGATTGTTACCATCCTTTTTTTAATTTCCTGTGTCAGTAACAAAGGAAATGACTTTTTATCTATTCCCGCCAAACCGATCTATGGCTCTTATTATGATAAAGAAATTATGTCCAATGAGTTGGTTGCATTCTCTTCTCTTGATTGTGGAATTCTTATGGTTCAACGTTGTAAACTTCCTGGTGAACCTATTTGTCAGATTCTAGAGGAACAGACAGGCGAAAGAGTGGGTAGCTTTGGAAGCAGGGGACAAGGGCCTGGAGAATTTATAGCCGCTGAATTTATTGGAAAAACAGAGGGGGACGATACTTTATATTTTGTTAATTTGCCTTCTACTGTCCTATTGTATGCACGGGAGGAAAAGGGTGCTGACTACCGTTATGTAGGAAGTGAAAAAATTAAAGTAAAAGATGGTTGTTTTACAACCCGTTTCTGTCGACTGTCCAATGGTTATAGTGTGGCGACGACTTTGTCTGGGGGTAAGGAGTTTTTCATTCTCTTTGATAGGGATTTTAAAGAAATAAAGCGTTTCGGTAATCATCCGGTGCGGGGAATGACTACTGAAGCAAATGATTTTATGCAGTTGCAGGGGGAGATGGTTTCATACAAAAACAGCTTTTATTTTGCATCTAGATTTTTTGGTTATCTTTGTCGGTATGATATATCGGATGAGGAAGATGTTACTTTGAAGTGGGAAAAAATGCTTGTTGAGCCTGTTTGCAATGTCTATGAAGCAAATCTTGCAAGAAAGAAGAATAACTTGGATGGATTTTATGGATTGACAGCCAATGATAAATATGTTTTTGTGACTTATAGTGGTGAGTTATGCTATAAAGCCTTTGAAAACTATTCAGCCTGTACACCTAAAACTTTGCTGGGTTTTTCCATCGATGGTGAACTGGTAGGCAAGTACGCATTGGAACACCAAAGCATGAGTGTGCTTCTTTCTCAATATACCCCTCAGTTGTACTTGTTAAATTGCGAATCGGAATGTAATGTTGAAATATTTGAGATGGATGATATCCTGAAAGCAAAATTATGAAAATCCTGCTTTATGTGTTGTTGGCTTTTGGGGTATTTTGTTTCTTCTCGTGTAAAAGGACAGAAAAGGAGCAGTTGACTTTTTTGATGAAAGAATGGACTCGAAAAGAAATTCTCTTTCATGATAGAGCTGTCTTTACCATACAAGGCAAAGACACATTAGATAAGTTTCCTTATGCTTCAACATATTATAAAATTGTAACTTATGTAGACTCATTAGGATGCCTTAGTTGCAAATTGCAATTATTGGAACGGATAAATTTTATAGCGGAGGTAGACTCTGTCACATCTAGGAATGTATCCTTTTATTTTTTCTTCCACCCTAGAAATAGGAAGGAACTAATAATGACATTACAGTCAGAAGATTTTATTTATCCTGTATGTATAGATCTGAAAGATACCTTTAATAAACTGAATAAGTTTCCACTGAATGATAAATTTAGGACATTCTTGCTTGACAATACTAATAAAGTGATATTAGTAGGAAATCCTATGCATCATCCTCGGATAAAAGAGATGTATATGGGACAGTTGCGTGATTGTAATAATAAGTCGGAGGTGGAGGGTGATGAATGAACCAGAGGGTAAAAGAAAAGAATAAATGGATAGACCGTTTAATAAACTTTGTATTTTATGGTTGTGTACTTGCTCTGATATGGTTGCTGTTACAAATCACGACCTTTTCTTCGTTCAGGATTCCTACTGCATCCATGCATCCTACTCTGATAAAAGGTGACTATGTAATAGTGAATAAATGGATAGCAGGCGGCAGGATATTTAATGTTTTTAATGCGGTAAAAAACAAGCATATATCAATAAAACGTATTCCGGGAATACGACGGATAAGAAAAAATGATATTCTCATTTTTAATTCACCAGTCGGGCAATATAAGAATCGAATACATTTTGATGTCATGCAATATTATGCCAAACGATGTGTGGGGCTTCCGGGTGATACTGTGGCAATTATCCTGCCTACATTATCTGCCTTAGTCGAGGATAGCCTTACGTTTTCTTTTGATCATAATTACTATGACCTGTCAGGATGGACTGCTGAAAAATTCGGTCCTCTTTATATACCTTGCAAAGGTGATCAAATCCCGATAAATAGTTTGACTGCTACCCAATATGGAAGTGTTATGGAATGGGAGACTAAACAGAAAATAGATTATAAAGATAGCGCATATTTTATAGGAAATCATCGTTTCACAAATTATCAGTTTAAGCATGATTATTATTTTATGCTGGGAGACAATATACACCATTCATTGGATTCACGACATTGGGGATTGGTGCCTGATGATTTCATTGTGGGTGTAGTACAATGGATTTGGTTTTCAAAAGATGAAGAGCAAAATTCAATTCGTTGGAATCGAATCGGTAGAGTAGATTGAAATAAGAGATGCGAAAGGTTATAGTTCTATGCTTGTTCGGATAAAAACGTATAAATGATGCGTTGTGATATATGTTGTATGAAAAGTTTTTGTTAATATTGTCATCATTATGAGTTTGTTTTTGTTGTATGATGAAATAATAACTGAAGAATTATGAAGAAAGTATTGTTTTTATTCGCCTTTTTGCTTCTGGGTATAGGAGCTATGGCACAAAAGGTAATTTATGATGAAACCAACCAGACCGGAGTGCGTACAGTGGTATGCGAGGGTATGAATCTGGGTGTTTCCAATAATATGGACGTATATGTGGCACTCGCTGGATTTCAGTATAAAAGTACCATACGTTATTCGCTGGCTGTTACTATCGGGTCGGGGCATGAGGTGGAAATTCCTAATGACAGTAAGTGTGTCCTGACGTTGGATAATGGAAAGACATTAGAGCTGCCTACGGTAGCAGGCGGCGCTTCTGTATTGCAGCATGTAGATGTGGAGATGAGTGATGTGTATCAAAGTTTCCGCCGTTTTGCCTATTATAATATAAAGGCTAAAGAATTGAAGAAAATCGGCAAAAACGGTATCGTACAAATGGATATACAGTTATCTCCCGGAAACTATTCCATTGCATTCAACCAGGATGTCTTGGGAAGTATGCTGACCGGTTCTATGTCATTAATAAATAATATGTTTGGGAAATAACTTCTCTTTTCATATTGTATGGTGCAGCCTTTTCTTCTCAGAAGGAGAGGCTGTCTTGTTTTTGAAAGTCAAAGGGTTAAACAAAACGTTGTTTCATGTGTTTTCCTAATGTTTTTTAATGTGATAAACTTATGAGGAAAATACGTAGATGGGGAGCATGGCTCCTTTTAATCATTCCTTTGGCACTGAATGCCCAGCAGCGGGCCGAAAAATTATTGAATGTACCCTTGCCGGAACATTGGCAAGAAGAGGATGCGATGTTTCAACAACTGCTTCCGGTGGATGACCATTGGTGGACTGTATTTCAGGATGCCACACTGGATTCATTGATTCATGTGGCTGTCAGGCAGAATCCGTCTGTCCTTACAGCCTTGAATCGTATAGATATGGCGAAAGCGAATCTGAGGATAGCCAGAGGAGGCTATTATCCGGCTTTGTCATTGGATGCCGGGTGGAACCGCCAACAGACTAGTGGCAATACCGGTACGGGACAGCCTCAATCCAGAGTGGGGTATTATGATGCAACGGTTAATATGAGCTGGCAGGTGGATGTGTTCGGTTCCATCCGCCAACGGGTGAAAGCGCAGAAAGAAAATTTTGCGGCAAGTCGTGAAGAGTACAATGCGACGATGGTAAGTCTTTGTGCAGAAGTGGCGTCAGCCTATTTTAATTTGCGTGAGGCCCAACAGGAACTCAGTGTGTTACAGCGCAATGCTTTATCTCAAAAGGCGGTGGTGGATATAACTGAAGTGCGTTATAATACCGGACTGGCTTCCAAACTGGATGTGGCTCAGGCTAAATCGGTTTATTATAGTACATTGGCTTCTATTCCTGCTACAGAATCCGGTATTATTCAATATATGAATGCGTTGGCTGTATTGCTCGGGCTTTATCCTCAGGATGTGACGGCTGCACTGGAAACGGGAAAACCGTTACCCGATTATATAGAGCCGGTAGGGGTCGGTCTTCCCGGACAATTACTTTTACGACGTCCCGATGTACGGGTTGCCGAACGTCAAGTCAATGCACAAGCAGCCTTGTTGGGAGCTTCCAAGACCGATTGGCTTCCCTCATTTTTTCTGAACGGTTCCTTCGGCTATGCTTCACATGATATGAAAGATTTTACTAGACGTAGCAGTATGACATGGAGTATCGCTCCCTCTATGAGCTGGACGATTTTTAATGGTGGCCAGCGTGCGAATAATGTACGCTTGCAGCGTGCACAACTGGATGAAACAATCAATCAGTTCAATACTACGGTTCTTACAGCGGTGCAGGAGGTGGATAATGCCATGAGTAGTTATAAGAATTCCATCAAACAGATTGTAGCATGTCGTGAGATGTTGAATCAGGGGAAAGAGGCATTTAAACTTTCATTGGACTTATATAAACAGGGGCTGAGCCCTTTCCAAAATGTATTGGATGCACAGCGTTCGTTACTGTCATACGAGAATTCATTGGTGCAGGCACAGGGATATTCATTGCTTTGTCTGATTCAGATGTATCAGGCATTGGGAGGAGGCTGGTAGGCTGCGACGGAAAAGCTGTTGAACTATAGAAATAATAAAAACCTAACCCAAGATATGAAAAAAATAATGATAGCTTTCGCATGGACGGTATGTGTGTTGACCGCCTGCGATAAAAATAAACCTTCTCAGACAGGAATGCAGGCATTGCCTATAGATGTAGCGAAACCTTTGGTGGAAAATGTGACGCTGACCAAAGATTATCCCGGTTATCTGGAAGCGGAATCTACTGTAGATTTGGTGGGACGAGTAAATGGAACTTTACAATCCAAGAATTTTGCACCTGGTTCCCGGGTACGTCAGGGACAGGTATTGTTCGTTATAGAACCGACACTTTATGAAAATTCAGTGAAACAAGCGGAAGCTGAATTAAAAACGGCTAAAGCCAATCTTGAATATGCTGTCAGTAGTTATCAACGTATGAAAGAAGCGATAAAAAGTGATGCGGTGAGCCGTATACAATATTTACAGGCGGAAAGTCATGTGGCGGCTTGTGAGGCTGCCGTAAGTAATGCTGAAGCAGCTTTGAAAACTGCGCGTACCAACTTGAGTTATTGCTATGTCAAGGCTCCTTGTGACGGAGTGGTTGATGTTTCGGCTTATTCTGTCGGGGCGTATATTGGTGGTGCTTTGCAACCGGTTAAATTGGCTACTGTTTATAAGGATAACCGTATGTATTCCTATTTTAATATTGCAGATAACCAATATCTGACATACGAGCTGGCCCAGGAGGCTGCCAGCAAGATTCCTGCGGAAACTCATTTTGTAACCTTGCGTTTGGGAACTGACGGGGCACAGTCATGGAAAGCGAAACTGGATTATCTTTCTCCCAATGTGACATTAACTACAGGTACTCTCCGTTTGCGTGCGGAATTGGATAACCCTGACGGGATGCTTCGTCCCGGATTATTTGTCAGTGTCACCTTACCATACGGTGAAGCGCGGAATGCAGTGTTGGTTAATGATGCTTCTATCGGAACAGACCAGTTGGGTAAATATTTGTATGTAGTGAATGACAGTGATATAGTGAATTATCGGCATATTGAAGTCGGGCAGTTGGCGGATCATAATATGCGTGTTGTAAAAAGTGGCTTGTCACCTTCCGAACGTTATGTCACCAAGGCATTGTTGAAAGTGCGTCAAGGCATGAAAATTAAACCGATAGAACAAACCAATAAACTTCAATAGCCTTATGTTTTCAAAATTTTTCATAGAACGGCCTATATTTGCCACGGTGCTGGCTTTGTTATTCGTGGTGGCCGGACTTGTAACCCTGAATATATTGCCCGTGGCGCAATATCCCGATATTACGCCTCCTACCGTGCAAGTCAGTGCGGTATATCCGGGTGCCAATGCTGAAACTGTAGCTCAAACTGTCGGTATCCCCATTGAACAGCAGGTAAACGGTGTGGACGGAATGTTGTATATGAGTTCCAATTCCTCTGCATCGGGCGCTTATTCGCTGACAGTGACTTTCGAAGTGGGAACGGATATCGATATGGCAACTGTGATGGTACAAAACCGTGTCAGTGTAGCATTGAATTCTTTACCCGAAGCTGTGAAGGTACAGGGAGTGACGGTGCAGAAGCAGTCATCCAATATTGTGATGATGCTTACACTGAGTGGTGACAGTATTTATGATGGCCTTTATCTGACCAATTATGCCAATTTGAATCTGGTAGACCAGTTGACACGTGTGCCGGGAGTAGGAGCGGTGAATGTGATGGGAGCCGGTGATTATTCCATGCGCGTATGGCTGAATCCTGAAACCATGCGTATCCGCAATATTACCCCGCAGCAGGTTTATGCTGCCATTCAAAGTCAGAATATGGAAGTGTCTGCCGGTTATGTGGGACAACCCATCGGCAGTTCGGCCGATAATGATTTTCAATATACGCTGAATGTGAAAGGGACGGCTTTCTACTCCCGAAGAGTTCGGCGACATCATATTGAGAGTGGAAGACCAGGGAAAAGTGCTCCGTCTGAAAGATGTTGCAAAAATTGAGTTGGGCAGTGCCGGGTATGGAGTTGTTTCCCGCTTGAAAGGGCAACCTACGGCTGCTATTGCTGTTTACCAGTTGCCGGGAAGTAATTCGCTGGATGTTTCTAAACACGTCCGTGCCCGTATGGCGGAACTGGCTGAAACATTTCCGGCCGGGGTGAAATACAATGTGACGTTGGATACTACCGATGTGGTACATGACTCTATTGATGAAGTGATGAAGACTTTCGTGGAGGCGATTGTTCTAGTGGTGCTGGTTATCTTTTTTTTCCTGCAAAGCTGGCGGGCAGTTCTTATTCCATGTCTTACTATCCCTGTTTCTCTTATCGGAACATTGGCGGTAATGGCTGCTTTAGGCTTTTCCATCAATACATTGACACTGTTCGGCTTGATATTGGCTATAGCTATTGTAGTGGATGATGCCATAGTGGTGACTGAAAATGCCACCCGTATTCTGGATGAAGGGAAGCTGGACGCCCGTGCCGCTACCGAGCAGGCTATGGGGGAGATTACCGGACCTATTGTCGGAGTGGTGCTGGTACTGCTTGCCGTATTTATTCCTACTACGCTGATTAGCGGTATTTCCGGGCAGCTTTATAAACAGTTTGCTTTGACCATCGCGGCTTCTACAGTGATAAGTGGTTTCAACTCATTGACCTTGACTCCGGCAGTCTGCGCTCTGTTGCTCCGTCCCACCCCGACGCATAAAGCGCGTTTGTTCCTCTGGTTTGACAAGATGAATGACTGGATGCAGCGGGTTTATGACGCTTCGGTAAAATGGTTGTTGGCACGGCCGGTCATTGCTATCGGTTCTTATATCGTAATCTCAGTCATTGCTATTCTGATGTTTGTAAAATGGCCCAGCACCTTTATTCCTGAAGAAGATGACGGATATTTTATGATTGCCATTCAGCTTCCGGCAGCTTCTTCTTTAGAGCGTACACAGATGGTGGGTAAGCAGATTGATGCTATTTTGTCAGAGTATCCCGAAGTGAAGACTTATTTGGGCGTAAACGGATTCAGTATCATGGGAGGTGGTCAGTTGCCTAATGCGGCTACCTATTTTGTGGTGCTGAAGAATTGGAAAGAGCGTGCGGGTAAAGAGCATACCGCTCAAGCGGTGGTCAATCGTTTTAACGGACAGGCATATGCCATGATACAGGAAGCCCAAGTCTTTGGTATTATTCCTCCTGCTATTCCAGGTATGGGCAATACGGGTGGTTTACAACTCGAACTGGAGGATCGTAAGTCTTTGGGTCCGGAAGAACTGCAAAAGGCGGTTGAGGCTTTATTGGCTAATTATCATAATGAGCCGGCTGTCGCTTCCATGAGCAGTATGTATCAAGCGGATGTACCTCAATATTTTTTGAATATAGACCGGGATAAAGTTCAGTTGATGGGTTTGCAGTTGAATCAGGTCTTTTCTACATTAGGGTATTACATGGGGCAGGCTTATGTAAATGATTTTGTGGAATTCGGCCGTATCTACCAAGTGAAATTGGAGGCTGGCGAACAAGCCCAAAAAGTGATTGATGATGTGTTAAAACTGAGTGTGGTCAATTCGAAGGGAGAGATGGTGCCTTTCAGCAGTTTTACGCAGATAGAACAAAAACTGGGGATGGACCAGATAAACCGGTATAATATGTATTCGGCTGCTTCCATCACTTGTACGCCGGCTGCGGGCAGTAGTTCCGGACAGGCGATAGAGGCTATGGGGAGTTTGATTAAAAATCAGCTAGGTGGTGAGTTTGGATATGAATGGACCTCTGTTGCCTATCAGGAAACTCAGGCAGGTAATACTACTACAATTATTTTAATCATGGCCTTGTTGGTAGCCTATTTGGTACTGGCGGCACAGTATGAAAGCTGGACAAGTCCGGTGGCTGCCGTGATGGGGCTTCCGGTTGCTATTTTGGGAGCGATGTTGGGCTGCTGGGTGATGGGGGTTCCGGTGAGTATTTATACCCAGATCGGTATTATTCTGCTGATAGCCTTGTCTGCGAAGAATGGTATCTTGATTGTGGAGTTCGCCCGTGATTACCGTAAGGCCGGCAATCCTATCCGTGAGGCGGCATACGAGGCAGGGCATGTGCGCTTGCGTCCTATCCTGATGACTTCATTTACCTTCGTGCTGGGTGTGATGCCGTTGTTGTTTGCCACAGGAGCCGGTGCAGGCAGCCGTGTGGCACTGGGTGCGGCAGTGGTGTTCGGTATGGCTGTGAATACAATTTTTGCTACCATTTATATTCCTAACTGGTATGAAGTGATGGAGCATATTCAGGAAAAATGGCTGACTAAGAAAAAATAATTGTTTGGTTTCACCACAGATTGGTCAGATTTATACGGACAACTCGATTTAAAAACTGTATGGATTTGCGTTATCTGTGGTGAATTTGTGTATCTTTGCGACAAACACATGGAAATATGGATACAATAAACAACGATCTTACTAACTTATTGCAACAGATGGGTGTGCATAAGGAAAGCCTGGGTATAACCCAGCGTATTGTCATTATAGCAGGGATTCTGATCATTGCTTTTGTGGCAGATTATTTTTGTAGAAAAATAGTAGTTCCTACTATAAAGAAACTGACGGCAAGGACTCAGGCTACTTGGGATGATTATTTATTCAATGATGCTGTATTAGATAATATGTGTCATCTTATTCCACCTATTATATTGTATGTATTGCTTCCTTTTGCTTTTCCGCATGAACCTGTGACTTTGACATTCATTCTGAAGCTATGCTGGGTGTATATCACGGCTGTAGCCATGAAGTTGATTTGTTCTTTTCTGACTTCTCTCTATACCATTTCAAGCGAACATGAGAAACTAAAGAATCATCCTCTGAAAGGGGTATATCAGATGATAAAACTGATTGTGATTTGTGTAGGGGTGATCATTATAATCAGTACCTTGATTGATAAAGATCCTGTGAATATTCTTACCGGATTGGGTGCTTCTGCAGCTATCTTGATGTTGGTTTTCAAAGATACGATTATGGGGCTGGTAGCCGGAGTCCAGCTTTCTGCCAATGATATGCTCCGTCCGGGAGATTGGATTACCATGCCGAAATACGGAGCGGACGGTACAGTAATAGAAGTGACTCTTACCACTGTAAAGGTACGCAATTGGGATAATACTATAACCACAGTTCCTCCTTATGCATTGGTCAGTGATTCGTTTCAGAATTGGCGTGGCATGAGGGAAAGTGGTGGACGCAGAGTGAAACGTTCTATTAATATAGATATGAATACGGTCCGTTTCTGTACACCGGAACAAATGAAAAAATTTGAAAAACAAGTCTGGATGTCAGGCTTTGAAAAGACAGGAAAGGAGGAGGTGAATCTTTATGTATTTCGTCACTATCTGGAATATTATTTGCGTCATAATCCTCGGGTGAATACAGAATTGATTTTGATGGTGCGTCAATTACAACCTACGCCGCAAGGATTACCCATAGAACTTTATTTCTTCTCAGCCAATAAAGACTGGATTCCATACGAACGCTTGCAAGCAGAGGTTTTTGACCATTTGTTGGCTGTTCTTCCCGAATTTGGATTAAGGGTATTCCAAATTCCTTCAGGATTGGATGTGTTGTCTCTTTCTTCTCATTAATTTATAATCTCACTAGCGGAGAGGTACAGGAATCATCACATATTAACATGGATTACATCAAATTTATTGATTGTCAAAATGAATAATCCGTGTTAATATGTGAGAATGTACACTATTATACATGAAGTTCCAGTATAAACCGAGTCCCTTTTTTATAATCAGTGTCCAAAGTCAGTGTGCCATTTAATTTATAAGCGATAAGGCTGCAGGTAGGCAACCCTAGTCCGTTCCCTTGTGTTAAATCACGTATTTCTGCAAATGGCTTGAACAGTTTTTCACGTGCTTCAACCGGAATTCCCGTTCCCGTATCAGTTAGTATGAATTGATGTGTATGGGCGCTTCGTTTTTTGAATTCCAGTGAAATCTTACCACTTTTCGTATATTCTGCCGCATTGTTCAATAAATGGTTTAATATACGTTCCAATTCTTCTGCATTTGTCTTAATATTTACACGTGGAACATTTACCACTGCTTCTACTCCGGATTTGAAGTTTATTTTCGCTTTTTCCATAATACTTTCACACAATGTATTTATGTTCAGTTCCTTTAGCGGATAATGTTCTTCACGTGTTTCTTCCAATGAAATATACGTCTGGATAGCTGTCATTAGTTCTTTCAGTGCCTTGATGTTTTCATGTAATATTGGGGTGGATATTGTTTCCTTTGTTGCTTCATCTATTGTATTCAGACTTGGTTCAATTTGGGCGCTGATATTACCGATAAATTTAGACTTCTGCTCATTGTTTTCATTCGCTGTCTGCAGGCTATGTTTCAATTTCTTTACTTGGCGGATATGTTTAAATAACAGGGTAGCTAAGAATAATAATCCGGCAGCCAATATGGCGGATAACACACATAGTGCAATGATAATAATTAGATTTGTGGTAATCTTGTCTTCTTTTTCCTGCAAAGTCTTTTGACTGGTTTCATATTTTTGTTGCAGTGTGTTTAGTTCATTGGCTGTTTTTACTGCTTTTATGGAATCTTGCCATGAAGTATAAAGTTTTCTCATTGCAATAGCCAATGGGGCATTATTATTCTGTTCGGCATATCCCAACATGTCTTTATAGCATTGGTCTATTCCTTTTTCGTCTTTACCGGCAGAGCGCTTTTGGAATAAGATGTTGTAACATTCCAAGCTTTTGTCTGTCATACCGAAAGTTTGATAATAATTGGCTTCCGTCATTAGAAGTTCTTCTTGTAAAGAGTCTGATTTTAATTGGTCTGTATAGGAATGAAGTTGTTTCAATAGTATCTTGCATTGTTCTGTATTTTTTAGATTCGTATACATACGCAGGCGTTCTTTACCCACCATGAAACGTAATTTGTATTCGGGTGATTTTTTTTCTTGCTCACTATAATAAATCAGTGCGTCCATTTGTCGGCAAGTGGCAAAGGCTTCTTTATATTGTCTGTTTTGAGTAAAGAGCGTACTTATCCGTATTCCCTCTTCTACCGCTTTATTTATTTGCTTTTGTTCGGCATACTGAGTGAATTTTGCCCACTTTGTATTTAACTCTTGAATATTGACATCTGCCGGTTTGGCTGTAGTTTGTCCTTGCCCTGCAGCACAACAAAAGGCAAGTGCTAATGTTAGAAGAATTTTTTTCATTATTGAAACAGGTTTTCTGCAAATATAACCTTTTTTTAAGCAAAAAGTTTAGGGAAGTGCAACTTTTTTTCAGCTTCTAGCGTCTAAACAGTAAAACAATAACTTTTAAGCAGGACAGGCCATCTTGTAAAAAGAATAAAATCATAATATTTAAAATGAGAAAAATAGTAATGATAGCTATACTGGTAGTCAGTATGGTACAAGGAGTTTTTGCCCAACAAATAATTATAAAGGGCACTGTGAAAGACGCGACAAGCAAAAAGGCAGCAGAATATGTTAATGTAGTTTTACAAACAGCAGATTCGGTTTTTGTTGGAGGGACTACTACGAATGGTAAAGGCGATTTCTTGCTGAATAAGGTTTATGCAGGCAATTATTTATTGGCACTATCCTGTGTGGGGTATCGTACGCAATTCATTGTATTAGACGGAATTAAACAGAATATAAATTTAGGGGAAATTTTGTTGGAAGATGATGCTGTGGCTATGGAAGGTGTAACAGTTAGTGCTTCCGGACAGATCAGTCATTCGGATCGTAAGTTGATTTTTCCTTCTGAACGGCAAATGAAGGTTTCAACAAATGGAGTCAATCTGTTGCAACAGATGATGCTTCCCCGTATTCAGATAAATCCCATGAATAATGAGATAGGAGTGTTAGGGGGAGGAGAACTTCAGCTTCGTATTAATGGAGCGAAAGCAGAAGTTGAAGAGATTAAGGCATTACAGCCATCAGACATTATTCGAATAGAGTATCATGACAATCCAGGTTTGCGTTATGGTAATGCTGAGGTAGTGCTTGATTATATTGTCCGCCGTCCGGAAACGGGGGGAAACTTTGGAGTGGATTTGTCTCAGGGGATGAATGCCATGTGGGGAGAATATAATGTTTTTGGAAAAGTGAACCATAAGAAGTCGGAGTTTGGCGTTTCGTATTACATGGGACCTCGCGATTTCTATGGTATGTATCGGGATAATGAAGAGGAATTCCATTTGGCGGACGGAACGACATTACATCGTATAGAAGAAGGTGAACCGGGGCACGGATCTATGTTTATGAATAATTTAAGTATGAATTATAATTTGCAGCAGACCGAAAATTCATTGTTCAGTGCTACTTTTCGTTTGAGAAGTAATAGCCAGCCGCATTGGAATTATCAAGGAGTATTGACTAATGTTGCCGATTCTGATGATAAGGTGGATATGATAGACCGTACTAAAGAAAGTTGGTCTCGTCCTTCGTTGGATCTTTATTATCAACAGGGATTGAAAAATAAGCAACTTTTGGTATTCAATGTGGTCGGTACTTATAATAAGGAAAAATCACGCCGTTTGTATCAAGAAAGCTTGCAGGATGAGTTGTTGACTGATATTAATAATAATGTATTAGGAGATAAATATTCTCTAATTGGGGAGGCTGTTTATGAGAAGCAATTTTCTAAAGGAAATTCCTTGAGTTTCGGTTTGCGCCATACTCAGTCTTTTGCCAATAATGAATACCGTAACGGTCATTATTATGAAACGGATATGAATCAAGGGGATACATATGTTTATGGTGAATATAGAGGAAAGGTGAAAAAATTGGACTACAGATTGGGGGTAGGCGTTACTCGTTCTTATTATAAACAAAGTGGTGATGATTCGTATGAGAATTATAGTTTTAATCCCCGTTTGGTACTGCATTATACATTACCGGGAAATTCATTTGTTCGTTGGAAATCCGATATCAGTAATGCTTCGCCGTCATTGGGGGATTTAAGTGCAGTAGAACAGATTGTGGATTCGTTGCAAATCAGACGAGGCAATCCGAACTTGAAAGCCTATTTGCGTTATCACACAGAGTTGACATACGAATGGCAGAAAGGTATATTTTATTCTAATCTTTGGGGGGCGTATGATTATCAGCCGAATGCCATTATGGACGAGAAGTATCAGGACGGTGACAAGATTGTACAGACATGGGACAATCAAAAGGATTGGCAGAAATTATCAGGGCGTCTGACTTTGCGTGTCGGTCCTATTAAGGATATGCTACAGTTCTCGTTTACCGGTGGAGTAAACCATTATATGAGTCATGGTAATACATATTCTCATACTTATACAAACTGGTATTGTAATGCTGAAGCATCCTTTAATTACAAGCAGTTCTCTCTTTACTGGCAGATGAATACTAACTGGAATAATTTCTGGGGGGAAACCTTGTCGGGGGGAGAGAATATTCAGGTATTGGTGATGTATTACACGCATAAGAATTTGCGTGTGGGGTTGGGCGCTTTCAATCCGTTTACGGATAATTATAAGCAACAGACTGAGAACTGGAATAAATATGCTTCTTATAAAAAAACGAATTATGTGAAGGAGAGCTCGCAAATGTTTTTGGCAAGTGTTTCTTATAATTTCTCGTTTGGCCGTAAGTTTAAAGCAGGCCAACGGAGGGTGAATAATAGTGATAACGATTCCGGAGTGATGAGTATCGGAAAATAAACAAGATAATCATTTGAATGAACTTAAGTTCATGGGGCAAGTAAGTTAAGTAACTTGACTCACGAACATAAGTTGCTTGGCTTACGAAGTTAAGTTCATAAATTTACCGGAATAATAGATATATTACCCTTAACAAAATCATATATGAAAATGAAAAAAAACTTGATTGATTATGAACTCCTGTGGGAGAAAATTACGGATTACGCAAAGGCCACCGGTAGAACGACTGCTCGTCCTGTACTTCTATTATATTATGTATTGCGAAGCCCCGAAACTCCCTCTTCGGATAAGATGTTGATTGTGGCGGCACTTTCGTATCTGGTATTGCCGATCGATTTGATTTCGGCTAAGCGGTTACCAATTATCGGCTGGATTGATGAAGCGGTATCTTTGGTTTATGCTTATAAAAAGGTGTGCCGCTATGTGACTCCTGAGATTGAATCAGAAGTGGATAATATATTGGAACGCTGGTTCCCGGAAGGAAAGTATGAGTTGATAGAAGAATAAATATTGTACTTGTCTTTGGGGAGTAAGGATGGGTAAATGGAGTATTTTAGGAATGGGCTTCGTCGAATTTCGGCGTGGCCCTTGCTGATTGTAGACAAAGGTAAATTGTAACTCTCCCCAAGGAACTTCATTTTGTCTGAGAATATGTGAGGTATGTAAAAGTGTTACAATATGTTTTGAGTCTTATTAATTCCCTATAATTCAATTATTAACATGACCTAAGTTCATATAGTAACCTTACCCGTTTTATTCGTACCATGGCTCCTATATATCCCGTTCATAAACATGATTTGGAAACCGGTGCTTATTTGGATGCTAATGGTAAGGCAACTACTGATCCGGGTGAATATATTTATGATTATGAAGGAACTCGCTTGTCGAATAATGGACGTGATGCGATAGCTGAAACAGAGTTCAATCAACGTGAACTGGTGCGTGTTAATCAGACTGGACATACTTATCTCACTTTGACTCCGGTTGAAGGGTTGAACCTTACAGCCAATTACTCTATCAATAATATTGATTATCGTCGTAAAGTCTATGAAAATCCTTATGTGGGCGATGGCACTGCCGGACCGGGTCGTTTGAACCAAATGTCTACCCGAACGCTGACTCAGACCTTCAATCAATTGATAACTTATAGCAAGTCTATCGGAAATCATAACTTTGACGTTCTTTTGGGACATGAAAACTATTCTTATAAGTATGAGTATTTATATGGCATGAAGACCCAGGAAACAGTTTCGGGCATGTATGAATTTGGTAATTTCGTAAATATCAGTTCACTTAGCTCCTATACAAACACCTATAAAAAGGAAGGTTACTTTGGCCGTATCAATTATGATTATGCGCATAAATACTACGCTTCACTTTCTTATCGCCATGATGGTTCCTCGCGTTTTGCAAAAGAGAACCGATGGGGGAATTTCTGGTCGTTCGGAGCAGGCTGGAGAATTAGTGAAGAGGCATTTATGAAGGATGTGAAATGGGTGAATAACTTGAAATTACGTGCTTCTTACGGTGAAACAGGTAATGATAATATATTGGATAGTGATGGTGATCCTGATTATTATCCTTATCAGACCTTATATGGTTTGGGATATAAGAATGGCTCAGAAGCTGGAGCCTACTTCACGGTGATAGCCAATCCCTCATTGAAATGGGAAACACAGATATCTACGGATATTGCTCTTGAATTTGGTTTGTTTGACCGTTTGACGGGTACTATTGAATATTTTAAGAAAGATTCCAAGGATTTGTTGTTTGATGTTTCCCAGCCTGCTTCTGTCGGAGTAACATCCATTATACAGAATATCGGTAAGGTTACTAATTCAGGAGTGGAAATAGAGTTGGATTATAATGCATTTAAAAATAAAGATTGGAGTGTATCTGTTGGGGCCAATGCTACTTTTGTGAAGAATAAGATCAAGAATCTGCCGGCTACAATGAAAGAAAATGGATATATCAGTGGCTCAAAAGTGGTTGGAAGGAAAGTCCATTTATGAATTCTGGCTTCGTCAATGGCATGGGGTAGACCCTCAGACCGGTGATGGTTTATATGTGGCTGATGTAAGTAAATATAATCAAGGGAATATCGGAACAGGGGATGGAAACATTACGCAGAGCCAGTTTGACGAGTATAAAAAAACAGTAGTGACTATTGATGGTAAGGAATTGACCAATTCGTATACTTATGCTAAATACGACTTCAGCGGTTCTTCTATTCCTGATGTGTATGGTGGGTTTAATGTCAGAGTTAGTTATAAGAACTTTGATTTGGCTGCTGTATTCTCTTACCAGTTGGGCGGTCAGATTCTGGATACTAATTATGCTACCATGATGAGTATGACTGAATTTGGTTATGCACAAAGTCCGGATTTGTTAAAAGCATGGAAACAGGCAGGGGATATTACTGAGGTTCCCCGTATAGACAATAGTGCGGCTCATACCACGAATATTGGTCAGTCTTATTCAACTCGTTGGCTTACCAGCTCGGATTATCTTAATTTAAGATCTGTCACTATTGGCTATCAGCTCCCAAAAACTTGGTTGAGCAAAGTGATGCTTAAGAGTGCCCGTTTGAATCTGACTGCGGAAAACTTGTTCATGTTGAAAGCCCGTCAGGGATTGAACCCGATGGCCAACTATTCCGGTGTAACTTATAATGAATATATGCCGTCCCGTAATATCACGTTAGGGCTTAATGTTTCATTCTAAAAATAAAAGAATTATGAGATCAATTAAAAATATAACATTAGGATTAGCGACAGTTGGAGTAATGTCTCTATCCGGTTGTGCCGGTGATTATCTGGATACCATTCCGTCTACCTCTGTTTCAGAAACGACAATAAACACCTCGTTGGATAATCTTTATATAGCATTGAACGGAATTCATAAAGAGATGGTTTCTCAGGAAAGCGGATATCAGTGTCTGGGCGGTGAACCCGGTTTTATGATGTCACGTGATGCAGAGGCTGATGATATGAATTGGCAGACAAATACATGGATGAAGGCGGCCTATTTAGGATGGCAATGCAATATGAATGAAACGAATGGTTATAATTATGGTATTAAGGAACAAATGGACACCATTACAAATCGTTATAACAAATGGTTATACTTGTTCCATATTTCAAGTTGCTAAGATAACAAAAAGGGAGTGTAGTTATGCTCCCTTTTTAGTTTGATCCCAATTTATCTTCCATCCTATTTTTAGATATAATATAATGAAGAAATATCCAATGAGAGAATAAGAAATAATATCTGCTATAGTATTTATTGTTGGAGTTACTATACTAAAATTAAACAGTCCGATAATTAACATACAAACTTTTAAAACACATCCAACAAAGGCTATTAATGCTGCTGTTCCAAATTTTACAATCTTCATTTTTTCAATGCTTTTTCAAATAGTGAATATGTCTTAATTAGTTTCTTTGCGTTCTTTTCTTTTATATCAAAATCGTAATATCCATCATTGGTATAAATCCTAATAGCAGTCATTGTTTTATCTTTGAAAACCGAACAGTTTCCAATCAAAGTTAATTCAACTCCAAGCAGATTCATTCCAAAAGCAACGACAGCCCCACCTCCAGGTGTAGATAAAGTATAATCTTTGTTTTTAAAATTGTAAGTATTTCCATCTTTGTCAAGAAATACAATATCAGCGTCAGAATCAACGGATAAGACTTCTTTACTGCACCATCTTAACTGGGCAAAATCCAATCCATGATCATGTGCAAAACGTAACCAAATGTTTTTCCCAATAGGAGATACCATCATTACAGATTCAGAAGATATTTTTTCAAAAGAAGTATATACTTTTTTCTCTTTGGAAAATTTGTCTACTTCGTTTATTTTCAAACTTTGTCCATAGACAGAAACACCTATAAGTAAAGAGGCGCATAATAAACAAATTCGGCTGTGCATAATCTAATAATATTAATTTTTGCACAAAAATATAAACTTATATTTTTATCGCATTAAATCTAAGTTATTTTTATGTAATGTTAACTATTTGAAGAATATGCTTTTAGTAAAATAAAATTGCAAAATTAAACAGGTGCAAAGATATTAGAGAGCCATTTTATACAATGAAATTACGATGATTATGGAAGTGGCAATTATAAATGGTAGATAAGTGTTAAATCTATCTGCTATGGCCATGAGCATGAATCAACATTAATGTTTGATACAGAAGAAGAGGCATTGAAAGTTACTAAAGGATACATATATTTATCTTAACAAAATAACAATGAATGGAGTATATAAAGAATGGGAAAAGGCGATAAGTCATTTAAATAAATAGTCCTTGTGCACCCTTATCTCTATTTAGCAACTTCCAAAACACTATTTTCTATTTGGGAAAAGGAATAAGGGTAGCCTTGTTTGCTAATGCCATTGTGAGAGCCATAAATGACACTGCATCACATTTTCCTACAATCGGCTGTTGAGCTAACTCATAGAAAATACCTACGTGATAATGATTTTCATCCTCCACGTTCCTTTTAACCCTTGCCGTACAATCCATTATATCCTGAGTATGAATAATACCAACATTTAATGTTGCATATCCAAACACTTCATCGCCAGGAGTGCGCGGAGGAAAAGTCACATTTTCTCGTGTGGGAGTCTTGTGTAAAGTGCGCCATACGGATAGATATTTCTCCCATTTACCACTGCGTAATTGTTCTAAGAAAAACGCATTACGGCTTATCCTCCCTTCTTGAACCATTGTTGGAGAAAAAAGGATACGGGCAACTTCTTCTGATTCATCAACATCGTATAATGTTTGAGCCATATTAAGTAAAATAGCCAAATAGGTTGCTCATAGCAATGAGAGCCTCAACCGCTTTATCTATATTAAATTCCCTCTGTTCCATTATAGAATCTCCTGATTCTTTCATGGCAACATACGAGAAGTCTTTGTTTCCGACACTCATTGCCGCAATCTCTCGTTCTTTGAACTCAAAGGAAATAGTGCCGTTAGGTGACGGAAAGACATTCCACAACCGAAGAATCGAATCAGGGGTATCCATTACTATTTTACGGGCATTTAAGTATGAATCTCGTTCTATGGGAAAGGCATTGTAACCATCCCAACCCTCTTTGTTCAATTTACAGAAGAAATTAGAAAGTTTCCCTAGCATCTTTTCTTTTTCAGAATAAGAACCTGTAAAAGTCAAGATTTCCTTTTCTATACGTTCAATCTTTGCAGGACATACAATATCATTAACACTAACCAAATCACTATTGGAAACATCACTTGTCTCAACATTATCAGACGTACAAGCAACTGCAACTATAGTAGCAAGGACAAATCGTGTTACAACCTTTCTCTTTTTAGCCTTAGGCAAAGATGCTGGAGATAAAAAAGTGTAATCAGTTGTTTCCATAATATTATTGCTGCAATAAATTAATCGTTTTATCTGAAACCATATTACAAAATGCACTGAATATAATATGATTCAATACATCTGCGTTCGCAATTATATCTTTAGTGTCAATATCATAAACAGTTCCTATTAAATCCATTTGAAAATAGAAATTATCTTTATCAACAACTTCAACCAAAAAAGGTACACGAACTTCGCCCCCATCAAATTTTCCAGCCCCCTCAATTGTTATTTTAAACGGTTTGTCACTAACAGATGAGTTAGCAGCAAGCTCTCTGAGACTTTCATCTTTAAAAGATTCATGTAACGCAAATCTCCATGAAGAATAAGCATTGGGAGAAGTTGCTTTAAACAAATTTTTCTTAGAGATTGTCAAAGCCTCTATTTTTTCAATTCCTAAAGCCTTTAAAAATTCAACAAGGCGTTTCATTTTAGGAGCCAAAGTAACTTTATAGCACCGATAGATGCTGGCATCGAGTGTTAACGATGCAGAAGTAGTTGAGAAATTATATCTTTCAATTGCCGTTTCGGCTGATAAGGTTATTCCTCCAACTGTCAGGGTTCCCGGAAAGTATTCAATTATTCCAAAATTTGATTTCAAGAAATGAGTTATTGCTTCTTTATTATTCAACAAAGGTGTTTCGACAAATTTTATACTTGCCGAAACTTCCTGTAGAAAAGTCCGATTAAAGACCTTGTGAGGAATCTCCGAATATGGATTTTGTATAACCATAATTTTAGGTTGCGAAATTAGTCAATTGTAATCATACACACAAATTTTCAAGCATGATTTTCTAAACCTTTCTAAACGATTTGGCTTCATTAACAATATTTTTCCAATTAAAAGTATGAAGTGCTTAAATTGTTTCACCCCGATTAATCAGAACTTCATTGCTGCCAACACTTTGTCCCAGCTGGAAATGCACCCCTGCTTCTTCTACTTTATTATACCAGCGTACTAGATATAATATTTAATATATCCAACTGTTTTATACAATAAATCATATTTGTTTAACTAAATAAAAATAGATAATTTTTCAGAAAAGGTATTCATTTTTTCTTTTCCCCCTTATTCATTGCTTCCAGAATCTTTATCCATGATTCAGGAACTTCCACATCCATGATGTTCCCATCTCCATCTTTTACGATGTATTTATTCTTCTTTTTCTTTTCGTCCTTTGGCTTTTCTTTCTTATCATCCTGCATATCTGTAATCTCCTATATCTAAGTATTGCAAAAGTAATCTAAATCTGTCAGAATCGCTAAGTTTTCTGGTATTAAATCTAAAGACAAATTCATCTACATAGCGTTGCATATATTTCTTGCTTATATGATAATATGTGGCGTATATCCTCTTGAAAACAGACCAAGCGTTTTCTATCGTATTGGTAGTAATCATCACCGTTTCTTTATTATCATTGTAATAAGTAATACCATAATACTTGCGCCCGTGGTCTACAGATATCTGGTTGTACATTTCGGATACTTCGCCATAATCCCATCCATCAGTATATATTGTACTTCCTTCTTCAACATACTTTCTTATAATTGGAAGCAGCTTGGATGAACCTGTTCCGCTTACTACTTTGGCAACCAAATCCCCATTTCTGCCTATTAGTCCAAAAACAGGAACTTTGTCTTTAAAACTTCTCCCCTGGCATCTCTCCACTTTTTTATCCTTATGTCGGTTTGCATTTTTTCCACCTGCAAATGACTCATCAATCTCAACTTCTCCTTCAAGATAGTAGTCGTTTTCTCCTGTCATAGCCTTACGTATCTTATGCAACATACGCCATGCGGTCTTTTGAGAAACATCAATATCTCTAGATACCTGATAGGAAGATATGCCTCTTTTCCCTTGAGCAAATAACCACATAACATAGAACCATTTAGTAAAAGGAATCTTACTGTTTGCAAAGCACGTTCCTGTTTTTACTGTGAAATACCTGTTTGTGTTCTTGCATTTATACTTATGATTCTTGCATTTATAAACCTTGGAGGTGGGATCAAATGGAGAAACAACTTTGTCACCCCATTTCCATTGTTCGTACAGATCATAACAAGCATTTTCATCCTTTACAATCTGTATAAACTCTAGAAAATTCATTGACTTTTTCATACAGCCTCCTTTTCTTTGATTCTTTTGCAATATAACGATAAAAAGTTAAATATGCAAATAAATACAAAGAAAAGATAGACTATAATATTATGTTATATAAATTTATAAATTTGAGTTGACACAATCAGAAAATATATAATTATAACATTTTGTTATAACTTATTTATCAAGTGTCCATTTGTTCCTTAATGCCATAATTATAAGTTCTGGCAGATTTATTATCAATGGATTCTGAATGCCAATAAAATTTTGGCGGGTTTGGAGGAAGTTGAAATAACTAGCCAGGAATTGTTTGACCAGATAAAGGGAGAAGCTTTATGTATCCGTGCTTGGGCTCATTTTAATTTGGTCCAGCTTTATGCAAAACGTTATGAAGCCGGCAAGGATAATACACAGGATGGAATTCCTTATCGTGAAAAAGCTGTGGCCGAAGAGCAGGCACGTAATTCCGTAGAAGATGTTTATGCTAAAATCAATAATGATTTGGATGAGGCTTGTATACTTTTGAGTGGAATAAAAGTAAATGATGTCAATCATTATAGCGAGATGGTGGCATGGGGATTGAAGGCACGTGTAGCATTGGCCATGCAAGATTATAATAATGCGGCGGTTTATGCAGGGAAGTCTATTTCTTTAGCTGAAGCTGGTGGTCACCAGTTGATGACTGGCAGTCAGTTGAATTGTGGGTTTGCCAATATCACGACGGACACTAAAGAAGCGATGTATGCTGCAATGACTCCCGATGATAAGACTGTCTATTTTTATTCTTATTACGCATATATGTCATGGAACTTTAACTCCAGTGCCATTCGTCAGGGAGTGAAGTGCATAAATGTGGATGCTTATGAAACGATGTCTGAAACAGACTTACGGCGTGCGTGGTGGGATCCGACAGGGGAAGCATCTGTTCCATCATCAAGTTATGCAAAGAATGCTTATCAAAACCGTAAGTTTACTGCCCGTTCTACAGCCGATGCTGTAGGTGATGTCGCATTTATGCGTTTGGCAGAAATGTATCTCACTCAGGCCGAAGCATTGGCTCGTGCAGGAAAAGATAGTGAGGCGCAGACTGTGTTTACTAAATTCCAGATAACCCGCGATCCCTCTTATGTTTCAAAAGGAAATATCGGTGATGCTTTGGCAGAGGAAATTATGAATAGTCGCCGGGTGGAATTGTGGGGTGAAGGTTTTCGTTTTTATGATTTGAAACGTTTGCATATGTCTATTAAGCGTGGATCAAATTTTGATATAGCTTTCTGTACTTTTCTTGAAAAGGATAAAGATGCACAAGGTTGGGTGTGGGAGATACCTAAAATTGAAACTGACTTTAATTCACTTTGTACGAAGAACTATTGATAATTCTCTCTAACACATAAATTTTCTCTTAAAGGAGGTGGGCAGAATTTTTCTTGAAAGTTTTGTACCACCTTTTTGCTTGACATAACCTTTGTTTTACAAGACCGATAGCTTTTCTGGTTTTCTTTTTGTATTACTAGGGTTGTCTAATATCAATTTTGTTGATGTTTTTGTAGTAATTTAGAAGAAATGGATTTAATTTATACTTGGTCTAATCGTTATAATCCATTGTTTTGAATGAAGTAAAGAACCTGTAAACACAAAATAAGTGTAAACAGATTCTTTACTATTGTTTAAAATGATAAACTATTCAGGTGAAAAAGCTTATTCCTCTTCGTCCAGTAAAATGTCCATAATCTGAACTGCTGCTTTGGCAACAGAAGTTCCGGGGCCGAAGATTGCTACAACACCTGCCTTGTATAAGAAGTCATAGTCTTGAGCGGGGATAACACCACCGGCGATGACCAAAATATCTTCACGACCTAATTTCTTTAATTCTTCAATAATCTGCGGGATCAGTGTCTTGTGTCCGGCAGCCAATGAAGAAACACCTACTACATGAACGTCGTTTTCCACTGCGTCACGAGCAGCTTCGGCAGGAGTTTGGAACAACGGTCCCATATCTACGTCGAAACCACAGTCGGCATAACCTGTTGCAACTACTTTTGCACCACGGTCGTGTCCGTCCTGTCCCATCTTGGCAATCATGATACGCGGACGGCGGCCTTCCTTCTTTGCAAATTCTTCGGTCAGTTCGCAAGCTCTTGCGAAGTCTGTATCCTTTTTACTTTCTGATGAGTACACGCCTGATATAGTTCTGATTACTGCTTTATAACGTCCTACAATTGTTTCACAAGCATCCGAAATCTCGCCCAAGGTAGCACGGACATGAGCTGCCTCTACAGCCAGTTCCAGCAAATTGCCTTTACCTGTCTTTACACATTCGGTGATGGCTGCCAAAGCTTTGTCTACTTCTGCTTGATTGCGGCCTTCTTTCAAACGCTTCAGATTTTCAATTTGTTCCAAACGTACAGCTGTATTGTCTACTTCAAGGATATCGATAGGATCCTCTTTTTCCAAACGATATTTGTTAGTGCCTACAATTGTCTGGGCACCGGAGTCGATACGGGCCTGAGTACGTGCCGCAGCTTCTTCAATACGCATTTTGGGTACTCCGGTTTCGATAGCTTTCGCCATACCGCCCAAGCTTTCAATTTCCTGAATATGTTCCCAAGCCTTGTGAGCCAGTTCGTTAGTTAAAGATTCTACATAGTAAGAACCACCCCATGGGTCCACGTTCTTGCAAACATATGTTTCTTCCTGAATATAAATCTGAGTATTACGTGCGATACGTGCAGAGAAGTCGGTGGGCAATGCAATTGCCTCATCCAATGCGTTGGTGTGCAGTGACTGGGTGTGTCCCAATGCTGCTGCCATAGCTTCAATACAAGTACGACCTACATTGTTGAACGGATCTTGCTCCGTCAATGACCAGCCCGAAGTCTGGGAATGGGTACGCAATGCCAGTGATTTCGGATTCTTCGGGTTGAACTGCTTGACAATTTTAGCCCACAGCATACGTGCCGCACGCATTTTGGCAATTTCCATAAAATGATTCATGCCGATAGCCCAGAAGAATGATAGACGCGGAGCGAATGCATCGATGTCTATACCTGCGGCTACTCCGGCCCGAAGATATTCCAAACCGTCAGCCAGTGTATAAGCCAATTCAATATCTGCTGTGGCACCTGCTTCCTGCATGTGGTAGCCCGAGATGGAGATAGAATTGAACTTAGGCATTTTTTGTGAGGTATATTCAAATATGTCAGAGATGATCTTCATGGAAAAGGCAGGTGGATAAATATAAGTGTTACGCACCATAAACTCTTTTAAGATATCATTCTGGATGGTTCCGGCCATTTCTTCCAATTTGGCTCCCTGTTCCAAACCTGCATTGATATAGAATGCCATGATGGGAAGTACGGCACCATTCATGGTCATGGAAACAGACATCTTGTTCAAAGGAATACCATCGAACAAAACTTTCATATTTTCCAATGAGCAAATAGACACGCCTGCCTTACCTACGTCACCTACTACACGTTCATGGTCGGGGTCATAGCCGCGGTGTGTCGGAAGGTCGAATGCGACAGACAAGCCTTTCTGGCCTGATGCCAAATTACGGCGATAGAATGCATTACTTTCTTCGGCAGTGGAGAAACCTGCGTATTGGCGGATAGTCCAAGGACGGAAAGTGTACATCATGGAGTACGGGCCGCGAAGATAAGGAGGAATACCTGCTACATAGTTCAAGTGCTCCATGCCTTCCAAATCTTCTTTAGTGTAAACAGGCTTCACATTGATGTGTTCCGGCGTTTTCCAGTCGGCGGTGATGCCATTTTCTTTTTGCCATTCCATACCATTCTGAGGTTGAAATCCGGCATATATATCTATATTTTTAAAATTCGGTTTCATTGTTCTTCCTTACTTAATTCCTAACTTAGCGTTGTATTCTTTCAATGTGTCCAATACGTTGACACGTACATGGATAAAGTTTTCGATGCCTGCGGCTTTCAGCTCTTCCATACAAGCAGGAGCACCTGCAACAATGAAAATAGCTCGTCCGTCCAATGCCTTGAATGCAGGAATAGCATATTCTGCGTATTCATCATCGCTGGAACAGATAACTACGATGTCTGCACCGGCTTTCATAGCTGCTTCGACACCGGCCTCTACTGTGGGGAAGCCCAAATTGTCGATTACTTCGTAACCGGCACAAGCCAGGAAGTTGCATGAGAATTGGGCACGTGCTTGACGCATGGCCAGATTACCGATAGTCAGCATAAATGCTTTCGGACGTTTGCCGGATTTCTCTGTCTGCAAACGAAGTGCTTCAAACTGGCTGGCAGCACGGTCGAAGTTTAATGTGGCAAACGGCTTTTCACAGCTGTCATGATTACCTCCACAACAACATTTGGCTTCTACAGGAGCCTTTTCGCCTGCTTTTTCATTGAAGTTAGGATATTGGTTGGTACCCAGTAGAATTTCTTTGCGTTTTGAAACGGAATCGTGGCGGGCCTTGTTGCTTGCGTTGATCGCTTCCTGTACTTTTCCTGCTTTGACTGCTTCCAGCATTCCTCCTTCGTCTTCTACTTTCAAGAATAATTCCCATGCCTGTGTGGCAATAGAAATTGTTAAATTTTCAATAAAGTAAGAACCCGCGGCGGGGTCAACTACTTTGTTGAAATGACATTCTTCTTTTAGCAATAACTGTTGGTTACGGGCGATACGTTCAGAGAAGTCGTCCGGAGTTTCGTAAGTCTTGTCAAACGGGGTTACGGTGATGGAGTTGACTCCTGCCAAAGCGGCACTCATCGCTTCGGTTTGAGTGCGGAGCAGGTTTACATGTGCATCAAACAAAGTCAGGTTGAAAGTGGATGTTTCAGCATGTGCCACCATTTTGCAGGCACAGAGACAAGTACCGTCTTCCGCTTTGTTCGGACATTCGGGCTGGCGGTTGCATTGAGGATGATATTCTTTTACGATGTCCGCCCATAACATACGTGCTGCGCGGAACTTGGCAATTTCCAGAAAATAGTTGGAACTGATGCCGAAATTGAATTTTATTTTCTTGGCAGCCAGTGCGGCAGGAACTCCTGCTTCTACCAGCTTGCTCAGATATTCGTTACCCCAGGCCAATGCATAGCCCAGTTCTTGTGAAATATAAGATCCGGCATTGTTCAGTTCTATCGCATTGACACAGATACAACGGAATTTAGGTAGCGGAGCCAGTACTTCTACCAATTCTTTGGCAGTAGTGATGAAATTGCTAAGGTCTTTGCCTTTTACCATCATTTTACCCATAGGGTCATAGTTGACGGAGCCTTGCAACTTGGTCAGGTCGTATCCTTTCTTTTGGAAGTAAGCAACCAATAATTTGGCTAATTCCACCGTATGTCCTTGGCAAGTGGAGAAGTTTAACTCAATGCATTCCGCACAGATATCATTCAATAATGTTTCGATATATTCAGGACTGAGGTCTTTCTTCTTTACGTAGAATCCCAATGAGTCAACACCTTTGTTCAAAATATCCAGTGCTTTAGCATTAGCCTCTTTAGGGCATTCTACTTTGATTTCCTGACGCACGAACCAAGTATTGTCGTTTTTCTTCGTGCCTCTTACATAGGGGAATTCTCCGGGTAGTCCTTCAGTTGTTTTCAAACCTTCCAGATCTTCCTGGCGATAAAATGGTTTTACTTTAAAACCTTCGTTGGTTCTCCAAACCAATTTCTTTTCAAAATCAGCGCCTTTCAAGTCTGCTGTAATCTTTTCCATCCACTGTTCCGTAGAAACGGCTGGGAAGTCCGAAAAGAGTTTCTCTTTACTATCTGCCATAGTTTATTCGGTATTAATATTTAAGAATTATATCACATACTTTTTCAATAGTACGGGCAAATATACTAAAACCTTTTAAATAGAATCCTTTTTTTAGCTATTTTCATAAAGGAGAAAGAGAGGTTTCTGTCATTTTGTTAAGTGACGAAAATAAAAGATGTTCTTATTGCAAAGTGGATATTGCAAAATAAATAGGAATCATGAAATAATAGTTTTCAAATTGTTGGGCTGAGTGAGGGGAATTCATTAATTTTGCGGCAATTTATAAAAACATAGTATTATATCATGGACTGGTTACAAAATCTATTATTTGATGAAAACTCAATAGCGCATATCGTGCTGCTTTATTCCTTTGTGATTGCAGTAGGGAGTGTTGCTGGGAAAAATTAAATTTTTCGGGGTATCGTTAGGTGTTACTTTTGTTTTGTTTACCGGTATTGTCTGCGGACATTTCGGCTTAACGGGGAATACACAGATACTTACATTTTTACAGGATTTCGGACTGATATTGTTCGTGTTTTGTATCGGACTTCAGGTAGGTCCTTCTTTTTTCTCTTCCTTTAAGAAAGGAGGGATTGCTATGAATCTAGTGGCAATGGGGATTGTCGCATTGAACATTGCTGTGGCTGTGGCTTTGTATTATGGTTTGAACGGCCGGATAGAGCTGCCTATGATGGTGGGTATTCTTTGTGGTGCCGTAACGAACACGCCGGGACTGGGTGCTGCCAACGAAGCGTTGAGCCAGCTGAATTACAGTGGCCCGCAGATAGCGATGGGATATGCGTGCGCTTATCCGTTGGGAGTGCTGGGTATCATTGGTTCTATTATTGCTATCCGCTACATTTGCCGGATTAATTTGAAAAAGGAGGAAGAGGATATCGCTAAAGAAGAAGCTGCAAATCCTCATCTGACTCCTCGTATGATGCACCTGGAAGTACATAATGAGGCGTTGGCAGGAAAAACGTTGCTTCAGGTCAGAGACTTCATGGGGCGTGACTTTGTTTGTTCGCGTATATTGCAGAACGGTCATGTCAGTATTCCTAATCGTGATACTGTCTTCCATCTTGGTGATCAGTTGTTTGTGGTTTGTGCAGAGGACGATGCGGAAGCCATTATTGCTTTTATCGGTCCTAAAATTGAAGTGGATTGGGAAAAGCAGGATACTCCGATGGTATCCCGCCGTATTTTGATTACACAACCTAAAATGAATGGTAAGCAATTGGGTGAGTTTCATTTCAGTAGTATGTATGGTGTGAATGTGACCCGTGTCAACCGTTCAGGTATGGATATTTTCGCTTCACGTAACTTGACCTTGCAGGTAGGTGACCGTGTAATGGTGGTAGGTCCTCAGGATGCGGTGGAACGTGTTGCCAATTTGATGGGTAACTCATTGAAACGTTTGGATCATCCTAATATCGTGACTATTTTTGTGGGTATTTTCCTGGGTATTCTGCTAGGTAGTCTTCCTATCGCTTTCCCGGGTATACCTACTCCGGTAAAACTCGGTTTGGCCGGTGGTCCGTTGATTGTATCTATTTTGATAGGTCGTTTCGGATATAAATTGAAATTGGTGACTTATACCACTATGAGTGCCAATTTGATGTTGCGTGAAATTGGTATTGCTTTGTTCCTTGCCAGTGTGGGGATAAAGGCTGGTGCGAATTTTGTGAATACGGTTGTCGATGGAGATGGTTTGTTGTATGTGGGTTGTGGTTTCCTTATTACAGTTATACCTTTATTAATAATGGGAGCGGTTGCACGCTGGCATTACAAGATGAATTATTTCATGTTGATGGGGCTTATTGCAGGTAGTAACACAGATCCCCCCGCATTGGCGTATTCTAATCAGACAGCAGGTAATAATGCTCCGGCGGTAGGTTATTCTACTGTGTATCCGGTGTCCATGTTCCTTCGTATTCTGACTGCCCAATTATTGATATTAATATTGGCAAGCTGATATTGGTAAAAAGTATAAAAACAATAAAGTATAAAACTTGTAGGAGGGGGTGTCAAAAAAATGGTAGCTTGAATCATTTTTTTGACGCACCCTCTTGCTGATTAAAAGAATAAATATGATTTCAGTAGATGGATTGACCGTTGAGTTTGGCGGTACCACCTTGTTTAGTGACATATCTTTTCAGATAAATGAGAAAGACCGTATTGCCTTGATGGGGAAAAATGGTGCGGGCAAGTCTACCTTATTAAAGATCTTGGCTGGTGTGCGGCAACCTAGTCGTGGAAAGGTGTCGGCTCCTAAGGATTGTGTGATAGCTTATCTTCCCCAGCATCTGATGACAGAGGATGGGCGTACTGTATTCGAGGAAGCTTCTCAGGCATTCGCGCATCTTCATGCTATGGAGGCAGAAATAGAAGCCATAAATAAGGAACTTGAAACACGTACCGATTATGAAAGTGATTCATATATGGAGTTAATCGAGAAGGTTTCTGCCATGAGTGAGAAGTTTTATTCCATTGATCTTACTCATTTTGAAGAAGATGTGGAAAAGGCTTTGCTGGGACTTGGTTTTATGCGTGAGGACTTCAATCGCCCTACCAGTGATTTCAGCGGTGGCTGGCGTATGCGTATTGAGTTAGCTAAATTATTGCTCCAGAATCCGGATGTATTATTATTGGATGAGCCCACCAATCATCTTGATATTGAATCCATCCAGTGGTTGGAGGATTTCTTGGTCAATAGTGCCAAAGCGGTAATTGTCATCAGCCACGACCGCAAGTTTGTAGATAATATCACCACCCGTACCATTGAAGTGACGATGGGACGTATCTATGATTATAAAGTGAATTACTCCCAATATCTGATATTGCGTAAAGAACGCCGCGAGCAACAGATGAAGCAATATGAGGAGCAGCAGAAGATGATACAGGAAACCAAGGATTTCATAGAACGGTTCAAAGGAACTTATAGCAAAACTTTGCAAGTGCAGAGCCGTGTGAAGATGCTTGAGAAATTAGAATTGGTTGAAGTGGACGAAGAAGATACCTCAGCATTGCGGTTGAAATTCCCGCCTTCTCCGCGAAGTGGAAATTACCCGGTCATTATGGACGGGGTAGGAAAGACCTATGGTGATCATGTGGTTTTCAAGAATGCCTCATTGACCATCGAGAGAGGGGATAAAGTGGCTTTTGTGGGCAAGAACGGTGAAGGTAAGTCTACTTTGGTAAAATGTATCATGCGTGAGATAGAGCATGAAGGGACTTTGACGCTGGGACACAATGTGCAGATTGGTTATTTTGCTCAGAATCAAGCCTCTTTGTTGGACGAGAACCTCACGGTCTTTCAAACGATAGATGATGTGGCGAAAGGGGAGATCCGTAATAAAATACGAGACTTGCTGGGTGCATTTATGTTTGGCGGCCCCGAAGCTTCCATGAAGAAGGTGAAAGTGCTCAGTGGTGGAGAACGTACTCGTCTTGCCATGATCAAACTATTGTTAGAACCGGTGAATCTGTTGATTTTAGATGAGCCTACCAATCACTTGGATATGAAAACCAAAGATATCCTGAAACAAGCTTTGATGGATTTTGACGGTACATTGATTGTTGTATCTCATGATCGTGACTTTTTGGACGGATTAGTGACGAAAGTGTATGAATTTGGGAATAAAAAGGTAAAAGAACATCTTTGTGGTATCTATGAGTTCCTGGAAACAAAGAAAATGGAAAGTTTGCAGGAGTTGGAAAAATAAATTAGCTTTGTATCTGTTAACTTTGGATTGGATGTGGAGATGCAAACAATTTCTATAGATATAAATAAAGTACAAAAAGGAGACGAGACGGAGTTTCGTCTTCTTTTTAATCTTTTCTATCCTCGTCTGATGTCTGTAGCTTGCCGTTTTGTGCCTGAACATATTGCCGAAGATATTGTACAAAGTGTCTTTGTCATGTATTGGGAGCAGAAGTCCGCTTTGATACCCAATGCCATTCATTCTTTCCTTTATAAATGCACACAGAATAATTGCCTGAATTATCTGAAGCACCAAGCTGTTGTGCTGGGGCATGAGGAGGAGGTACGTCTGGCGGAAGAACGCATGGCCTTTCAGCTGGCAGGATCGGACGCCAACGAATTGTGGAATGAGGTGGTTGAGCGTGATATCCGGAAATTGTTGAAAGCTTCCATCTCTAAATTACCTCCTAAATGTCGTCAGGCTTTCGAATTGTCTTACTTTAAAGAGATGACTTATAAAGAGATAGCGGAGGCTATGCATATTTCATCCCGTACGGTGGAAGAACATGTACAGAAAGCCACAAAATTCTTGAGAGAGGATTTGAAGGAGGTATTGTTCTGTCTGTTGTTTTTGCTTCGTTAATACCTTCATGCAGGCTTTTTCTGGAGTCTGTAAAAAATAAAATGCAAAAAAAGCATTTTTTTTTCTTTTTAACCCCGTAGTTCCTTCTAGGTTAATTGTCTTAATAATGAAAGACAATAAAGAAAGTAAATGAAGGACGAAATTTTAATTCGATATATTAATAAGCATTGTACTGCAACCGAAGAAAAAGAGGTTTTAGAGTGGTTGAAAGAGAAAGATAACCGTCAGCGTTTATTTGAGCTGGAGCAAATCTGGGGACTGAAAGCTGAAATGCGTTTTTCGGATAAAGGACGTATGGATGAAGCTTATCGGCAACTGAGCAGACAACTTGGCTTGAGTGGGCAGATAGAGAAAAGAGAGAAACCGATACAGAGATTTACCGTCAGGGAATGGTGGAAGTATGCGGCTGTGTTGGTTGCTGTTTGTCTTTTTGCGACAAACTTGTTCTATATCACGAAAGAGGAACCGGAAGCATACAATACGGTAGTGGTTCCGAAAGGCCAACGGGTTTCTTTATTGCTGAGTGACGGGACAACAGTCTGGCTGAACGCTGAGAGCCGTTTTTCTTATCCGGCTAAGTTCTCGGAAAAATATAGAACGGTCACATTGGAAGGAGAGGGCTATTTTGAGGTGGCACATAATCCCAAATGTCCGTTTACGGTGAAATTGCCGATGTTGAATATCAGGGTGTTGGGTACAAAATTTAATGCAAAAGCCTATTTGGATGAACCGAGTTGGATTACTTTGAAAGAAGGTTCGGTAGAAGTATCAACCTTAGATGACAGAAGTAAGGAAAGAATGTCGCCCAATGACCAGGTATATTACACCGTTAGTGATGGCTTGGTGTTAATAAGGAATTCGGCGCAGGCAAATGTGGATAGTTGGACTACTGGTGACCTGAGATTCGACAATAAGACTTTGAAAGAAATGGCAAAGGTTATAGAACGTCGGTATGATGTGAAAATCAGGATTATGGATAGTTCGCTGGTTGAAGAATATTTCACTTGCCATTTTAGGAAAGACTTGACCATAGCCCAGGCGATGGAATTGTTGAAAGAAACCAGACGGGTGGATTATAGAATTGAAAAGAAAACGGTATACCTATATAAAAAATAACAGTATGTGAAACTTTGAAAAACAACGGATGCCTATGAAGTAAAACCTTTGCAAAAAATGAAGGGTCGAAGACGCACCACCATCTTTCGACCCGGATTAATGAGTAACCTTATAATTTATTACAAACTAATCAATTACAAATGTATGGATAATATTATGAAATGCACGCCATTGGGTGAGCAAAAATCACTATGGCTACGAAAAACATTGTTAATTATGAAATTCTTTGTTCTTTTTCTATTATTGGGAACTGTCCCGTGTTGGGCAGGCATCGCTTATTCACAGAATGTGAAGATGTCTTTGGACATGGAAAATACTACGGTGCATGACGTGATTAATGCTATTGAGAAAAAAGGAAATTTCTATTTTACCTATAATCTGAATCAAGTCAATGTCAATAGAAAAGTATCCATTAAAGTAGAAAATAAAACGATTAACCAAATTTTAGATCGGTTATTTTCAAAATCAGGTATCGATTATAAAATAGAAAATCGTCATATTGTATTATATAAGCAAGCAACTCCCGAAGTAGAAGCTGTGAAACAACAGAAATCTATAAACGGTATTGTAGCCGATGAGCAGGGTGAACCTATCATTGGTGCCAGTGTATTGGAAAAAGGTACTACAAACGGTACGATTACTGATTTGGATGGTCGTTTTACTTTATCTATCGGTAAGGGAACTGAATTGATTGTTTCTTATGTAGGTTATACCACAAAGACCGTGAAAATAGGTAATCAGTCTACTATAAAAATTGTATTAATAGAAGATACCAAGACATTGGATGAGGTGGTTGTAATTGGTTATGGTACACAGAAAAAGTCTGATGTTTCAGGTTCGGTAACATCAGTATCGGGTGATAAACTGTCTAAGATTCCTACTGCAAATGCAGAGATGGCATTGCAAGGTATGGCTCCAGGTTTGTCGGTAAACTTTGGCAGTGGTGCTGCCGGTTCTTCTGCCACTTTGCAGGTACGCGGTGTGACTTCTTGGAAAGATGATGATGGCGAGAACAGTGAAAGTAACGGTCCACTAGTGATTATCGATGGTGTCCCGGGTAATATGTCTTATCTTAATCCTGAAGATATTAAATCGATTTCCGTATTGAAAGATGCTGCTACTGCCGCTATCTATGGTTCACGTTCGGCAGCTGGTGTTATTTTGATTGAAACACATCGTGGTACGATGAATTCAGCTCCGAAGATTACTTTTTCCGGTTATTGGGGGTTGAGTGCCATGCCGAAGCGTCTGGAAGTTTGTAATTCAGCTGAGTTTATTAAAGTACGTAAGATGGCATTAATAAATGCAGGTACGGATGAAAGCCGCTGGCCTAAATATATCAGCGAGTACGAGAGAGACCCGAGTCAGTTTGCTGATACTGATTGGCAGAAAGAGTATTATCAACGTGGTTTTACACAAAAATATAACATTGGTTATACGGCAGGTAGTGCTAATTCCAATGTGTCTCTTTCTGCTTTCTATAGTAAGACGGACGGTGTGACTATTGCTACCGGAGATGAAAAGTTCGGTTTCCGTTTAAACTCTGATGTTACCCGTGGTAAGTTTAAAATGGGTGAATCTGTAAGCTATAGCCGTTGGTCGGCCGATTTGGAATCCAATTCGGGTTTCTCTTCCATTTATCAGGTGACGAATATGGAGCCGTTAGCGTTCCTTTATGATGAGAACAACGATGGTGGTTATGGTGGTGCCATCTCTGGTATGGGTATGTCTGATGCCGGTAATCAGGTTGCTTTTAATAAATTGATTGATAATACAAGCTCTACCGATTATATCGCAGCTTCCGGCTATTTGCAGTACGAGCCGATTAAAGGGCTTATCGTGAAATTCAATGCCAGCCGTAATATGTACTTTAGCAAATCTCGTCTTTTTACACCTACCTATGAGATTGGGGCGGCCAAACGAAACACGATGGCTAGTTTATCTGAATCACGTTCGCAGACAACCAACGATTTGTTGGAATTGACTGCTAATTATGACAAGACCATTGCTGAAATACACAATCTTTCTCTTTTATTGGGACTTTCTCAGGAAGAAAATAAGTATGAAGACCTTAGTGCTTCCGGTTCTGATTTTGAGAATAACAGTATGAGCTTGATGGGACATGCTAAAAGTAACTATTCTGTAGGTGGTACCAAGACCCGCAGTGCCCTCCGTTCTCTCTTTGGCCGTGTGAACTACAACTACATGATGCGTTATATGATTATGGCTTCTTTCCGTTATGATGGCTCTTCACGTTTTGCTAAAGGTAACAAGTGGGGGTTCTTCCCTTCTGTATCATTGGGCTGGAACATTGCTAATGAACCATTTTGGGAAAATTTGAAAGAAACTGTTTCCATGTTTAAACTCCGTTTGAGCTACGGTGCTTTGGGTAATCAGAACATAGGTCTTTATCGATATATTCCTACTTTGAGCTACAATACCCATGCATTGAACTATCCTTTTGATGGTCGTGAAACTTCCATGGGATATGCCATTACAGCTTTTCCATCCAGTAACATCAAGTGGGAAACGACGGTGTATAAGAATATCGGTGTAGACATTAGTTTATGGAACAATAAACTGGAGCTTTCTGCGGAAGCTTATATTAAGAACACCAGGGATATGCTTTCTAGCCGTAACATCAGTTTAGCTACCGGCTATAATTCTTCTATCTTGGTGAACGATGGTAAGTTGCGCACAACCGGTTTTGAAATGCAAGCCATTTATCATGGCAAAGCCGGAGGATTGAAGTATGATTTGGATTTGAATTTATCTCATTATAAAAGTGTGTTGAAATCTATGGCCAATCCTGACTATCTCTATGAATACGGTGCTTTGCGTACTTATGTAGGTGGTGAAATCGGTGAATTCTGGGTATATCAAACTGCCGGAATCTTCCAAAATCAAGCAGAAGTGGACGAATGGAACACAGCTCATGGCTATAAGGATCAAAACGGCAACTGGCAGCCTCTGCAGCCTGTGGCTAAGCCGGGTGATATCCGTTTCATAGATCAGAATGGAGATGGTATGCTTGATACAAACGACCGCGTGAAAGTGGGTAGTGGTACACCGAAGGTGTCATTGGGATTCAACATTAACTTGGCTTATAAAGACTTTGATTTGGTAGCCAATTTCTACGGTGACTTTGGTGCTAAGCGTTATAACTATACTAAATATCAGTTGGAGCGTATGGACCATGTGTTCAACTATGGTAAGAATGCCTTGAATGCTTGGACACCTGAAAATCCTGATACTGATATTCCACGTGCCGTGTCTGGTGACCCTAATAAGAACTCTCGTACTTCCACCCGTTTTGTGGAGAATGGTGACTATCTGCGTCTGAATAACTTGCAGATAGGTTATAATCTGCCGGTTAAATATTGTAAGAAAATGGGCTTGAGTAACCTGCGTATTTATGTAGGCGCTACCCGTTTGTTCACTATTACCAACTACAAAGGATATGATCCTTCAACCGGTTCTTCAGTCGGACAGATGGGATATGACTATGCAGCCATTCCTTTGAGTCGTGACTTTATGATGGGTCTTAAATTCGGTTTCTAATTAAATTTAATACGAAGATTATGAAATTCAAAAACATATTATTATATGCAGCTCTTCTGAGCGGAATGTCTTTTTCCTCTTGCACAGATTTCTTGGATGAAGACTCTAATCCCAATGCTTTATCACCTGGTATTTTCTGGAAAAGTGAAGGGGATATTATGAAAGGATTGACTAGTGTATACGGAGCGTTGCAGCCGAATGCATCTTGGGCGATACCGTTTGAACGCTACATAGTAATAGACGGATACAGAAGTGATGAGATTACCCACAGAGATGATGTGACGAGTTGGATGAATATTTCATCATTCAATGTGGAACCCACTAACTCCGTAGTCAAGACGGAGTGGACTAATTTGTATAAAGGTATTAATTATGCCAATCAATGTTTGACCAACATTCCCACTGTACCTGGTGACTCGGAATCACTCAATGCCTTGAAGAAGCAGTCTATAGCCGAAGCCCGTTTTTTGCGTGCTTACTTTTATTATCGTTTGTATGTGAATTTTGGCGAGAGAGTTCCTATTTATAAGGAGGCATTGGCAGGTACGGATGAAGAGTTCTATCCGCCACAAGCCAATCCGGGAGAACTGGTAAGTCTGATTGAGACCGAACTGAAAGAAGTACAGAGCGACCTTCCCGAAAGTTATGAGGAAAGTGAAAAAGGACGTGTCACGCGTTATACGGCAGCAGCCCTTTTGGGTAAGTTCTATATGTTCCGCAAAGAATTGGGTAAAGCCGAAGTTGAGTTCAAGAAAATCATTGATAAAGAAGGAAGTCTTTTTGGCTTGATGGAGAATTGGGCTGATAATTTTGACGGTATGCACAAGAACAATAAAGAGTCTCTTTTTGAGATTCAGTTTACCGGAGACCGTTCAGGCGGACAGTATGAATATAACTTGTTTACCGTTCATTTGGGACCTATGGCTGGGCTGGATGCATATGAAGAAGCTTATCCTACGGACTGGATGTGTCAGACGTTATTGGCTGATAAGACTATAGACGGTAAGTCTAGCGACCGTGCACTTCATACGCTTATTTTTGACGATCCCGAGTGTCGTCCCTTTTATTATAAGAATGGAAAATCCTTTAAGGATTACCACAAAGAAGGAGAAATCTTCTGGCACAAATATGTTACTTATACCGAGGGTATGAGTGATTATTGGGACTATAGTTTCTTTAATGTTTCCGTTATCCGTTATGCCGATGTATTGTTGCTTTATGCAGAATGTCTAAATGACAAGGGTGAAACAACAGAGGCCATTAACATAATAAATAAGGTTCGTGCACGTGTCAATGTACCGGCATTGCCGCTTACCATGAGTAAAGCCGAAGTCTTGAAACATCTGCAAGACAAAGAACGTCCTTGCGAGCTGGCATTGGAAGGTTCGCGCTGGTATGACTTGGTTCGCTGGGGTATTGTAGAAGAAACGCTGAAAGCTCACAATAAACCGTTTGTTGAGAATTATGTAGATACCAAGCACCAGTTGTTTCCTATTCCTCATAGTGAATTTCTGTTGAATCCCGATTGGGAGCAGAATCCGAACTATAGCAAGTAATCTTGTTTGTATAATTTTGGAAGAACCGTTTATGAAACATTTATTTCCTATATATGGAATGTGTAGCATTCTTTGGCTGGGGGCATGTACCCCGGTCGCTACACAGCCGGAAAAGTCCCTGTTTACGACACAGGAAGATTTTCCCAATTTGTTGAATGTGAAAAATGTACCGGAACAATCTGTAGATGGGGATCTCAATTTGTTCTCTGATCTGGGTGCATGGAGTGGCTATGCATTGCCAGTAAACCAAAGCAGGGCATTTGCGGGTGCCTTCATCGGGCCTATGACGATGCATGGAAGAGGATGGATTGCCCAAACGTTGGCACAGCCTACGTTGGTGGTTAATGGTGAAAAGTACGACTTGGTTCGTAATATGCAGACAGCCAAGTATCTACCTGGAAAGTTGGTACAACATTTTAAAGATGCGCGGTTGGAATTCACTACTGAGTTGTGTTTTGCCACTTCACGCACTGCTTTTGTACGTTCTGTTATTACAAATCTTAGTGACACACCTTTGAATGTGTCGCTGACTTGGAGTGGCGGTGTTTTTGAAGAGAATACTACTGCCACTAAGGTGGATAAGGGCGTTCGGTTCCATTATCCGTTCTACGGTCGCCGTTGGGGAACCAATCGCCAGATTATCACACTGCGTAACGAACCGCCGGTAGACGAGGTGACGGCTACCGTGCTTTTCCATACAGCCGATGAAGTGATGACTGTGGGGAACGACAGTTTGCAAGTTGTTGAGAAGAGTGACTATTTGCTGCAATCCGGCAAAAGTTATACTTCGGAATACAGCCAGACACTGACCTTGAAAGGCGAAGAGGCAGATAAGGAGTATGTTGCAATAAAATCCATACCTTTTGATCAATGTTTTGCCGACAATGCGCAGCGTTGGAATCAGGGGCTTCAACGGATACTGTCTGCCGACAGTCCTTATATGAAAGAAAACGCTTACAGGAACATTGCTGTGAAAGCATTGATGACGTTGAACTCCAATTGGCGTACTCCTGCCGGTGATATCTTCCATGGTTGTAGTTTCCCTTCCTATATAGGATTCATCGGTGGATGTTGGTCGTGGGATGCTTGGCAAATTGCATCGGGTAATGTGTACTACAATCCTGAGGGGGCCAAGAGTGAAATGCTTTCTTTGTTCGATTATCAGGCAGAGAATGGTATGGTTCCTGATTTTATCGGTTATAATAAGGCACGTAACAATTGGCGCGACTCCAAACCTCCTGTAGCATCATGGGGAGCCATGAATGTCTATAAGGTTACAGGAGACAAAGCGTTCTTGGACGAAATATTTGATAAATTGTATAAGTTCCATCAATGGTGGTATGCTGAGCGTGACCACGATCACAATGGCATTTGCGAATATGGTTCTACTGATGGTACACTGATTGCGGCGGCTTGGGAGAGCGGCATGGATAACGGTGTGCGTTTTGATGACACCCGGATGCTAAAGAATGAGATGGAGAAAGCTTGGTCGATGGATCAGGAGAATATTTGTTTGAATTCCTTCCTTTATGTAGATAAACTGACACTTTCGGAAATGGCTTCTATCTTGGGAAAGCAGGAGCTTTCTGAACAGTTGGCTAAGGAGGCTGAGGTAATCAAGCTGTATGTACAGACTAAAATGTATGACAGCGAGAGTGGTTTCTTTTATGATATTCGTTTGAATGACCGTACACCTGTCAAGGTGATGGGGGCTGAGGGGTGGTTGCCTTTGTGGGCAGGTATTGCTACCCCGGAACAAGCCGAGAGTGTGAAGAACATCATGATGGATGAAAAACATTTCAACTCTTACCTGCCGCTAGGTACTCTTGATGTAAGTCATCCTGCATTGCGTCCTACTTTCGGTTATTGGCGTGGTCCGGTTTGGTTTAACCAGGTATATTTTGGTATAACCGGATTGAAGCGCTACGGATATGTGGAGGAAGCCGACTTGCTGACTCGCAAGTTCATGGCACATGCTCAAGGACTGATGACCGACGGACCGATTCATGAAAACTACAATCCACTGACAGGTGAAGTGTTGAATGCACCCAACTTTGGTTGGTCTTCTGCTTTGATTTTGCGATTGTTGTTGGATCAATGATAGTGGAAGTAAAAATCAGTATGCGGATACTCCGAATTTATTAAAAGATATATTTATGATGAAAATTCGTTCTATATTGACAGGGATTGCCATATCTTTGTCGTTGGCAGGTATGGCACAATCCCAATATGACGGTGCTCCGGTAAACAGGAGCGCTAACGAAACGAGCACAGACAATGTAGAAGTGCGTAAAAACAAATACCCCCGTTCGGATAATGATTGGGAGAATTTTGATGTGCTTCATATCAATCGTCTGCCTTCGGCGGCTAATTTTATGGGATACCCCACTAAAGAATTGGCATTGCAGGGTGATAAATCACAATCTCCTTACTTCCAATCCTTGAACGGAACATGGAAATTTCATTTTGTACCCCGTTCGGATGAACGACCGATGGACTTCTTCCAAAAAGGATATGATGTTTCAGGTTGGGATGATATTAAAGTTCCTTCCAATTGGGAGCTTCAAGGGTTCGGCTATCCTTTTTATGTAGGCAGTGGGTATGGTATAAAGAAGAATCCACCATTGATTGCAGTGGAAAACAGCCCGGTTGGCTCTTATAGACGTACTTTTACTATTCCTGCTCATTGGAATAAACGCCAGATTATTCTTTATTTCGGAGGAGTGGCTTCTGCTTTTTATGTGTGGGTGAATGGTGAAAAAGTAGGTTACTCTCAGGATTCCAAAACACCTTCGGAGTTTGATATTACGCCGTATGTAAAACAAGGGGAGAATGAAATAGCCGTACAGGTTTTCAAGTTCAGTGACGGATACTATCTGGAAGATCAGGACTACTGGCGTTTTGCCGGCATACAGCGTGATGTTTATGTGTATGCCCGATCCGCAACTCATGTGCGTGACTATGAAGTGGTTACCGATCTTGACGGGGAATACAAGAATGCTGACTTTCATCTTTTTGTAGAGTTGGGCAAAGCAGGAGAAGGTAAAATAAAAGGGGCTGAAGTGGAAGTAAGCCTGTTGGAGAAATCGGGTAAAAGTATCTACAATGAGCGTAAGCGTTGGAATGCTGCCGATCGGGAACTTCATTTTAAAAAGGAAGTGAGAGAACCTTTGTTATGGAGTGCGGAGAAACCGAATCTGTATAGATTGCTGATTGCTTTGCGTGTAAATGGCAAACCGGAACAATACATTTCCCAATACATAGGTTTCCGCAAATCCGAAATCAAACATGCTCAACTGCTGATAAATGGCAAGCCGGTCTATATAAAAGGAGTAAACCGACACGAACACGATCCTTATAACGGTCATGTGGTAGATGAGGCATCCATGCTGCGTGATATTCAATTGATGAAAGAGAATAATATCAACAGTGTACGAACCTCTCATTATCCCAACGATCCCCGCTGGTATGAATTATGTGATATTTATGGTATGTATGTGGTTGATGAGGCCAATATCGAGAGCCATGGCATGGGATATAAGCCCGATCAATGCCTAGCTAACCAGCCCGAATGGGAGAAAGCTTTCATAGACCGCACGGAACGTATGTTCGAGCGTGACAAAAACCATCCTTGTGTCATTATCTGGTCATTGGGTAATGAAACCGGTGAGGGATGTAACTTCGCGGCTACCTATAAATGGGTACATGCCAATGACCGTTCACAGCGTCCCGTGCATTCGGAAGACGGAATAAAGGGACCTTATACCGATATTTTCTGTCCAATGTATAAAAAGATAGATGTATTGATCAATCATTCTCTCTATCTTCCGACCAAACCGCTGATTCTATGTGAATATGCCCATGCTATGGGCAACAGTGAAGGAAATCTTCAGGATTATTGGGATGTGATAGAGAAATATCCCTCTTTACAGGGCGGACATATCTGGGACTGGGTAGATCAGGGCTTGTATGCAAAGACGCCGGATGGAAAATTCTATTGGGCATACGGAGGTGACCTGGCTCCGAAAGGTACTCCAAGTTCTGCCAATTTCTGTATGAACGGTCTGATTGCCGCCGACCGTACCTTGAAGCCGCATATCCATGAAGTGAAAAAAGTATATCAAAATATAGCATTCTCTTTATTGGATTATCATGAGGGATGGGTAGAGTTACGTAACAAGTACTTCTTTACGGATTTAAGTGATTTCAATTTTACTTGGAAGCTGGAGGGGAATGGTGAACTTCTGGCTACCGGAACTATTGATAATGTATCCCTGGCTCCTCAGCAGACGGGTAAGTTCAAGACTTCTTTTCCAGCCATACAGGTAAAACCCGGTGTGGAGTATTTCTTGAATTTCTATGCCAGTTTGAAAAATGAGGATGGTCTGCTGAAAGCCGGAACAAAACTGGCTGATGCCCAGGTGAGTCTTCCATTTTATCAGCCGTTTGTTGCTGAGGTTCAGTCTTCACCGGTGATAGCAGATGATGCGGCTTCGTTGTTGACACTTACAGCCGGTAATCTGAGCGTAGGTTTTGATAAGGAAACCGGTGCCTTGACTTCTTATAAAGAGGGAAGTACGGAACTGATAAAAGAAGCTTTACGTCCTAATTTCTGGCGTCCTGTGACGGATAATGATATGGGAAATGGCATGAATAAAACCTTGCGTCCGTGGCGTGATGCGGGGCGTCAGGCAAAACTGTTGTCCATGAAACAAAAGGCGTTGGGTAAAGAAGCTTATGAGGTTGTTTCTCATTATAAGTTGCCTGTAGGAGAGTCTGATTTTATCGTTGCCTATCATTTTTCGGGAAAAGGGTATTTGGATGTGAACTGTACTTTCATTCCGGGTAACGATACATTGCCTTTATTGCCCCGGATGGGGGTTAGTATTACACTGAACAAGCAGTTTAGTCAGATGGAATGGCTGGGACGTGGTCCTCATGAGAATTATATAGACCGGAATACTTCTTCTTATGTAGGTCTGTACAAGGGAAGTGTGGCCGATCAGTATTTCCCGTATGACCGTCCGCAGGAAAACGGTAATAAGACTGAAGTCCGTTGGATGAGCCTGACAGATACCGCCGGACAGGGATTGATGGTTGTCGGACAGCCTTATGTCAGCACCAGTGCTTATCTGTTCCCTACAGAAGATTTAGATGAGCCGGGCCTTCGTAAATCGCAGCGTCATTTATCCGATATCCAGTTCAAGGATATGGTGACATGGAACATTGACCTGAAACAGATGGGAGTGGGTGGTGATACCAGTTGGGGGGCTTATCCTCATCAGCCTTATTTGATTCCGGCTGAACGTATGTCGTTCTCCTTCCGTTTCTGTCCTGCAAAGCAGCATGGAGTATCAGGAAACCGGCAATATTTGAATTTTAAGTAACATAGGTTCGTTCAAAAAGAAAGAGGGCTGATAATTATTGTTTACTTATTTGCGGTAGCCCTTTTGTGAATAATTTAAGGTCAGAAGGGGGATGGTTCAGTGAGTGAAGTATCTCTCTTAAAAAAGCAGCTTGGATAGTGAATTCTATCCAAGCTGTCTTTTTATTTTTTATATTTGTCATACCGGTTAATATCCCGGATTCTGATATTCATTAGCGTTATCAATCAACAATAATTCGGCTGTGGGAATGGGGCGCAAATAGTGAATGTTCTTATCGAATTTTGTGATTTGCGGATTAGCTTTTGTGATACGGCTTTCGAAAGCACGGAATCTCTTCAAGGTCATCCAGCGGTTCCATTCACCAATCATTTCGCGTGCATACTCGTCCAGCAAGAAATCCTGGGTAACTTCCGAAGCTGTGATATCCATACTATGGTCATGTCCTTTACAGGCACGGTTCCGAAGTGTGTTCAGTCTTTCGGCAGCACTTTGGTTGTTGCCTAATCTCCAGTCAATTTCGGCTGATATCAGGTAGGTTTCTCCTAAACGGTAGACAATACAGTCTGCTGAGGAATAAGGTTTGGAGGCATTTGAACCGGCATATAGGCTAGGACAATCTGCTTTCTTCAGACTTGGGAAAAACTTCAGAGGACTTTTTGTGTCGGCATAGTTGTCTTCCAAGTTGAAAATGGCATAGCGGCAAGCGTTTCTTTCGGCTTGTGTATAGGTCTTACGAGATAAATAGACAGCCGTATCTCCTAAAGTGATATCATAGGCAGAATTACCGACCCTGCTGGTGGATAGACCGTATCTTTGTGCATCGGCCTCGTTCCACGTATATCCGTTCTTGGTACTGTTCGTAGCGTTATTCACATAATAAGTGTCTTTGAAGAAGGCTTTATAGCGGCCGTCTTTCTCTCCATATAAATCAAGCATATACTTGCTGGGTTCCATATAGCAGTTACCTTTTGCCAGTTTGGGAACTTCGTACCCGTTGATGTTCGTAGCGTAACTGGGTGTCATGCCCGAAAGATAGATGCCTGAGGTATTGTTATTGTATGCTTCGGAGTGTTTCCATACACGGTTGAAATAGTTTCCACGAGGATTATAAGCCGTAATGGTAGAGTGGCAGACAATGAAAAGTGCTTCTTCGTTGTTTTTATTGTTGTTCTCATCAAAAACAGCTTCTACATCATCATAAAGCTTGACTCCCAACGAACCGGCGTTCTGAATCAGGTAATCTGCCGCCGCCTTTGCTTTTTCCAAATAGGTTTTGCTTTCGCTGTCCGTCAGGGCGGTGGTATTACCCAGACCGTCTGTATAGGTGGAGAAAGTGAGGCAGGCTTTGGCATATAAATGATAAGCGGCTGCACGTGTCACGTGTCCTTTTACTTCCTGTGTGATAGGAAGATTTTTCATGGCGAATTCCAGATCTTCCAGAATTACTTTATAAAAATCATTAACCGAACTGCAAGGAAGAACGGAAATAGGACTGTTCATAGGCTCCAATGGCAGGTATTTGCCTCCCCATTGCTCTACAATATTATATAAGGCATGGGCACGGATAAATCTTGCTTCGCTGACCAACTCGTTGATTCTTGTTTCGCTTAGCCCTTCCACTTTGTCGGCATAATGGACAGCTGCATTACATGCACTCAATATACCATAGAAACCCGCATATCCTTCATTCAACATACCGTTGGAAGCACCGTAATCTTCATAACGGAGTAGTTTGCTCCAGTTACCGTTGGTACCATCGGGATTCGTATCTTGCCAAATGTCTGTTCCACCTTCTGCAACCATTAGATAGGTGTCTTCTGCCTGACCATAAACTATGCGGACCAGGTCAAAGTAACAGTCGTTCACTTTCTTTTCATAGCCTGCCGGGGTAGACCATTCTTGTTCTGTGGAGATGCCGGAGGGATTAAATTCATCCAGGCTGCAACCGTAGGCAGACAACATCATGATTACGGCTGATATAGAGAGTAATTTATGTTTTTTCATCTGTATAAGTTTTTAGAATGAGATATTAACGCCAAATACATATTGTTTAGACAACGGTGCGTCGTCATCATTTCCTCCCTTTTCGGGGTCGTAGTTTTTCAAATAGTCACATTTTGTAAAAATAAACGGATTGTTTGCAGTAAAGTATACACGCATTCTGTCAATTTTTACAGCATTCAACCATTTCTTGGGGAATGTGTAGCCCAGTGAAATGGTTTTTACTTTCAGATAAGAACCGTCAAAATAGTTAGCCCATTGTTGATACGGGTCCTGTCCGTTTGTAATACTTGCATCCGGACGAGGATAGCGGGCACTTTGATTTTCAGGAGTCCAGTAGTCACATACGGTAGGTGAAGGCGTCAGACCGTCTGTACGATACCATCCGGTCAGACCGTAAGGGATTGTCCAGTCCCACCGGGCAATCAACAAAATGCTCAGGTCGAAATTCTTATAATTAAAATTATTAAGTAAACTGCCCGACCATTTCGGTGTGGCGCTTCCTAGAACATAATAGTCATCCGCATTCAGCTTGTAATCGGGAGTACCATTTTCTGCAATATGGACTTGTCCGGGTTTCTGACTGTATTTGGCTGCTTCTTCTGCTTCGGCTGTACCCCATATTCCGGCATACTTGTATCCGTAATAAGTCTTGATTGCCTCACCGGGAATCAGGTAGTAGTCTCCGAACTGAAGCGGGCCTTCGCTGGTTGTTTTTATCACTTCTTCTTTGTTGGTTGAGAATGCCAGTGTGGTGCTCCATTGGAATTCAGGTCCGACAAAGTTACGGCTGGTAATGCTTAATTCCACACCTGTATTGCGTGTTTCGCCTACATTAGACCATATTTTGAAAGGAGAGGAGCCGTAACCTCCCGTTGCATAGGGCAGGTTTTTCTCGAATAAAATATCTTTGGTGTCTGTCCGATACCAGTCGAACGCCACGTTCAGTCTGTCACTGAATAATCCCAAGTCGAATCCCAGATCTGTCATATAAGATTTTTCCCATCCCAGACTCTTGTTGGCGATGGATTGGGAATAACCGCTATAAGGGACTCCTACATCTTGAAATCCGATAATGCCTGTGCGGCTGTAATCTAATGTGGCGTATTCTGAAGCACCGGCATTACCGGTGACACCGTAACTGGCGCGTAATTTCAGATTGGAAACAGCTTTTACATTCTGCATGAAGGGTTCATCACTGATGCGCCAGGCAATAGCTCCTGCGGGGAACATATCCCACTTGTTTCCATCTGCCAAGATGGATGAACCGTCCCAGCGGCTGCTTAATGTCAATAGGTAACGTCCTTTATAGCTATAGTTGATACGGGCGACATAGGACATTTTTTGGCTACCTACATAAGAAGAAGAAACTGTGGGTGTACCGGTTGCAGCACCTAAATTATGGTATAGATAAGAATCCGTATCAAATTTGTTGGCAGTGGCGGTCGCTTTTTCTTTTTGGTCTTTTGACCATTCAGTGACTCCGGTTATTGTGAAATCGTGATCCTCTTTTATTTTGAAGTTATATGTCAGGATATTCTGCCATTTATAATTATAAGTGAAGGTGTTGGGGATAGTGGCTTGCACTAGCCCGCTTTCCAGTCCCTGATATGATTTTGTGCCGGTATACTTACTTTCTTTCACATTCCGGAAATATCCGCCTAACAGACTTTTGAATGAAAGTCCTTTTAGTGGAGTCAATTCTACATAAATCTGTGGGGCTACGCTCAATGTCTTTACATTATTTACATATTGGTCTTCTCCCATATCGGCCAGCGGATTCATGTTGCCGTCTCCCAACGGGTAGTCTACCAGATTGCCGTCTTCATCATAAGGAGTACCCAATGGCGGCATACAGAGAATACGGTTCCATATACGGCTGTAACGCTTGTCATTTTCAGAATACATGGCATATAGGTTTAGTCCGTATTTTACCATTTCATTGGCTTTAAAATCTATTTTGGCACGTGCCGAGTAGCGTTCCAGTTCGTCTCCTTTCAATAATCCTTCCAAATTGTAATATCCTAAAGAAAAATAAGAGGTGACCCGGTCATTAGAATAAGATGTGCTTAGATTGTAGCTATTGGTGATACCGGTTTGTGAAGCTAAATCAAACCAGTCCACCCATTGATTGTTGTCTATATATTTTTGCATATAGCTGGGAAAAAGATTCCCGTCATCGGCCGGGCTGTTCCAGGCACCTACCGTTCTTTGTGCTTCTCTGCGGAAATTAATGTAATCCTCTCCACGATTTACTTCGGGGAAGCTGGAGATGACATTCCAACCATAGTAGGCATCCAGATCGATGGAGAATTTATCTTTTTTAGGAGTTTTGGTGGTGATGATGATAACTCCATTTGCTCCGGCAGCACCATAAACAGCTGTAGAGGAGGCATCTTTCAGTACTTCAATAGAAGCGATATCATTCGGATTCAATTCATCGTAAGAGCCTTCCATGCCGTCAATGATGAATAACGGGCTATTGTCACCATTGATGGAGCGTGTGCCACGTAGGGTCATGTTCACTCCGGAACCGGCTTCTCCGCTACTGCGAGTGATATCCAAACCTGCCACCTGTCCTTGAATAGCTTCTAGTACATTGCTGGTTGGCATTCGGACAATATCCTCACTTTTTACGGAAGCAACAGCTCCAGTCAAATCTCTTTTTTTTACAGTACCGTATCCTATCACCACCACTTCATCCAATGTCTGGGTATCAGGCTGCATTTTGATATTCAATTGTGTGTTTTTGCCAATGGTTATTTCCTGGGTTTTATATCCTATATAGGATATTTCGAGAACATTTTTTTCCGGCAGGAACTTCCAGTGCATAATTCCCGTCAAAATCCGTGATGGTTCCTATGGTGCTTGCACCTTTGATTATGACGGATACCCCGATTAAAGGTTCATTGTTCTCATCAATAATTTGACCTTTGATGGTACGTCCTTGCAGGATCGATTGAACCGATTCATTTTTCACTATGTTACTTGACTTTGCATGCGAATAGGCAACCGGTATGCATAGGACTATTGACAATCCTAAAATAAGGGGACTACGCATAAGGCTGCTTTCCCGGTTTTGTTTTGGATTTTTCTTCATGTTTTTCATTTTTGCTTCTTTATTAATTCACTATTTGTTTTTAAAGGTTGATTGTTATATCAAGTTGTTGAATCAGTTTGGTTTCAATCGTAAACTTATTATGTTAGATTAATCTTTTGTTTTCTTTCTTTTTTTTTCATGTTTCTGCCTTTTAATACTTTGGAGATTTGTTTGTGTTTTTTTGTTTTATTTCTTTATTATTGCTATTTTATGATTTTATATTTATAAATATTAAAATAGTTTCTTTATTTTATTTTTAGTGCACTGTTTGTGTTATAATTATCTTGTAGGCGCAAAAATATACGAAAGTAATCGAAGATAAAAGTGAATATGCTATGTTGTTGAACATATCTATATCAAATTCTATTTTATTGTTTTATTATAGCTGAAATCTGGTGTTGGAAATATTAAGATAAAAAAGTCCCCGGATAAGAACGCCTTTCTTATCTGGGGACTTTTTTAAATATTATAAGATGTATTCTTTATCGGTTTTTATACATTCTTTCATAATACTTTTGGTAATCGCCACTTGTTACATTTTCCACCCATGCTTGATTTTCCAGATACCATTGGATTGTTTTTACAATACCGGTTTCGAATTTTGTTTCAGGATACCATCCTAATTCATTAGTGATTTTGGTAGGATCGATAGCGTAACGTTGGTCATGTCCCAAACGGTCTTTGACAAAGGTGATTAATGATTCGTTAATCCAGTCGATAGAGATCTCACCTTTATCGTTCAACTCTTTTTTCTTCAAGATTTTGCGATATTCGGGAGTTTCCGTCATCATCCGGTGAATAGTGGCTATGGTAAGTTTTACTATCTCTATGTTTTCTTTCTCATTGTGTCCGCCTACATTATATACTTCCCCTTCGCGGCCCTTGCGCAGAACCAAATCGATGGCTTTGCAATGGTCTTCTACATATAACCAGTCGCGTACATTCTTTCCGTCACCATATACGGGAAGTTTCTTTCCTTCCAAAATGTTTTTAATGATCAGCGGAATCAGTTTTTCGGGAAAATGGTACGGACCGTAATTATTGGAACAGCGGGTAATGGTTACCGGCATTTTGTAAGTATCACGATAAGCCATGACAATCATATCAGCGCTTGTCTTGGAGGCACTATATGGGCTGTGCGGACATAAAGGAGTTGTTTCAGTAAAGAAACCTTCTGCTCCCAGGCTACCGTATACCTCATCTGTAGATACCTGGTGGTAACGTACATCTTTACGCCAGGTAGGATAACCATTCTCATCTTTTCCCGTCACCCAGGCACGGCGGGCCGCATCCAGCAGGTTTTGGGTTCCCAAAATATTAGTTTGCAGAAACAATTGTGGGTTTTCAATACTGCGGTCTACATGGCTTTCTGCTGCAAAATTCACGATGTAGTCAAACTTGTATTCTGCGAATAGTTGGTCTGCCAAATCACGGTCGCATATATCTCCTTTTACGAAGAAACAACGTTCATTATCAATGTCTGATGCAATAGTTCCCAGATTGCCGGCATAAGTCAAGGCATCCAGTACCACCACCCTGATGTCGTCATGTTTGGCCAGGATGTATTTTAAATAGTTGGCTCCGATAAATCCGGCAGCTCCTGTAACGAGATAAGTCTTCATATTGTTTTTGATATTAGTGCGTGCAAAGTTCGGAAAGATTTTTTAATCTTACAACTTATCCGCCAGTTCTATTACTTCTAAATCTTTAAATTCTCCATTATCGATACAAAAACGTACCAATGTTCTCACTTTATGAAATCCGGAAATACCTGCTGCTCCCGGGTTGATGTGTAACATATCCAGTGTCTTGTCATATTTCACCTTTAATATATGCGAATGTCCGCTGATAAAAAGCTGGGGAGGTTTCACCAGCAGGCTGCCGCGGATGGAAGGATCATAGTTGCCCGGATATCCGCCTATATGCTTTATCAACACCTCGGCACCATCTACGGTGAAGCGGTTGGTTTGAGGATAAAGTCTGCGTATGTCCTGCCCGTCAATGTTTCCATATACAGCCCGGAAGGGGCGGAAAGCGGACAGTTTCCGGGCGACTTCCACCGAGCCAATGTCTCCGGCGTGCCATATTTCATCACAATTCTCAAAGTATTTCAAGTATTTGTCATCCCAAAATGCATGAGTATCCGATAATAATCCGATTCTTGTCATAGTTTTTTTGTTTATTATCGACAAAGGTACTATATTTGGAACAAATCTAAGCATAATATGGAGAGCAAATATCATTATTTCAAGCGTGATATCAGTTGGTTGTCTTTCAACTATCGCGTGTTGTTGGAGGCGGATGACGACTCCCTTCCGTTGTATGAACGGATTAACTTTATCTCTATATATTCTTCTAATCTGGAGGAATTCTACAAGATTCGTGTAGCGGAACATAAAGCCATCGCTTCCGGTGGCCAAAGTGATGATATGACACAGGAAGAAGCCAGACACCTGATACATCAGATAACCGAAGCTGTCAATAGCCAGATGGAAGACCGTATCCGCATTTATGAGCATAAGATTGTTCCGGCTTTGCGCAGGCATCATATTATTTTTTATCAAAGTAAACAGGAGGTAGAGCCTTTTCATCAGGAGTTTATCAGTAATTTCTTTAAGGAAGAAATTTTTCCCTATCTTCAACCTGTTCCGGTATGCAAGAATCGAATCAAGACTTTTTTACGTGACAACCGTTTGTATCTGTCGGTACGCGTGACGCGCAAAGACACGGGGGAAAAGGAATACTATATTATCAAATTGCCTTATAGCAAAGTTCCCCGTTTCATAGAACTTCCCCGACAGGGAGAAAACTTTTACCTGATGTATATGGAAGATATTATAAAGGCGAATATCAACCGTATGTTTCCGGGCTATGATTTGGATTGCAGTTATTGTTGCAAGATATCTCGTGACGCCGATATTTTCGTGGATGATGCAACCAGTTCCGAAGTTATGGTGGAACAGTTGCGTAAAAAGGTGAAAAAGCGTAAAATAGGTGCTGTATGCCGTTTTGTCTATGACCGCAAGATGCCTGCGGATTATCTGGAGTTTCTGGTCGATGCATTTGGCATCAATCGTGATGATTTGGTTCCGGGAGACAAACACTTGAACTTGGAGGATTTGGCTCATCTGCCTAATCCCAGTAAGGAACTTTGTACCCAATTGAAACCTCGTCCCATGACATTGAATTGTTTGGATGAGAAAGAATCCATATTCCGTTATGTGAGCAAGAAGGATTTGATGTTGCATTTCCCTTATCATTCTTTTGAACATTTCATCCATTTCCTGTATGAGGCCGTTCATGACCCGTCCTGTAAGGAGATCATGATTACCCAATATAGGGTGGCGGAAAACTCGGTTGTTATCAATACGCTGATTGCTGCTGCGCAGAATGGTAAAAAAGTAACTGTTTTTGTAGAACTTAAGGCCCGTTTTGACGAAGAAAACAATTTGGCTACCGCCGAGATGATGAAGCGGGCGGGGATACATATTATTTTCAGTATACCGGGATTGAAAGTGCATGCCAAGGTGGCGCTTGTACTGCGGTATAACAAAGAGGGAAAACAGACTCGCAGCTATGCTTATATCAGTACCGGAAATTTCAATGAGAAGACTGCCCGGATATATGCTGATTCCGGTTTGTTCACTTCCAACGAGATTATTGTGAATGATCTGTATACTTTATTCCGGGTATTACAGAAAGAAGTGACTGAACCCAAATTCAAGCGTTTGTTGGTAGCCCGTTTTAATCTGCTGCCGGAACTGAGAAGACGTATCGGATATGAGATAAATATGGCAAAGGCGGGAAAAGAAGCGCGGATTATCTTAAAAATGAATGCGCTGCAAGATCCTGCCATGATAGATGAATTATATAAGGCTAGTGAGGCAGGAGTGAAAATAGACTTGATAGTACGTGGTATCTGCTGCTTGATTCCCAATCAGCCTTATAGCAGAAATATCCGTATCACTCGCATTGTGGACAGCTTTTTGGAACATGCCCGGGTGTGGTATTTCCACCATGGAGGAAAACCGCTTCTGTTCATGGGTTCGCCGGATTGGATGAGGCGCAACCTGTACCGGCGTATAGAGGCCGTTACCCCCATTCTTGACGAAGATCTGAAACAACAACTGATAGATATGCTGGCTATTCAGTTAAAAGATAACAGAAAAGCCGGTTGGGTGGATGAAAATCTGAATAATGTGTTGAAAAGGAATCCGGAAGAAGAACCGGTACGGGCGCAATATGCTTTTTATGAATACTTGAAGAGGAAGAATAAATGAAGAATATGAAATAACATATTTTATCTTATTTGAAATGATTATCCGCAATCATACCACCGGATGATAAATGGAAATTTATAAAACGGGGTGGATGGAATGCGAACTACACGGACGAAGCGGACAAAAACGGACTTAAAATTTAAATTTGTACTTGCAAACCCAATGACAGGTAAAGTAAAAAAATCCGTGTTCCATCCGTCATCCCATTCTATAAACAAATATTTTGTGGTATGATTGAGGATTATCATTTCATATATTCCCAATGGAATGGACTTTTACATATTTGTCTGCCCGAACCACCGTCCACGACTCCGGAAGTAATGCACCGTAAGTTCGGGCTGAAAAATCCTTCAGATGTTTCAGCCACTCCGCAAACCCCTTGTTGACGGGCGTTCCGACTGAAGGATTCGATCATTTAATTGTTTCAGCCCGCTTGCGGATGTTTCAGCCTGAAAAACGGGCGTCCGTTCCAGCAATTTGAACGCACACTTCCAAAAAACAAAAGTACGGTTTCAAAAAGCCGCGTTTTTTCCTGTCGGAGGGTCCGGAATCCTGATACAAGTTCTGCCGGATCTTGCAACAAGTTTCGCAAATTCTTGCAACAAGTTCCGATTCACGCCCTCACTATTCCGGTAGAAGTGGTTCCTGCCAGAACACCAGCCCACGCGCTGAAAGAACTTGTTCTTTTCGAAAAACATAAGTTCCATTAAAAAAAAGATAAGGATGTCTTTAGCAAAAGAAAAGGACCTTTTTAAAAAACGAACTTATCTTTTTTACCTGCCTGCAAGACCGGCACTTCCCCACTTGCCATCGAATGTTCCTGGAGAACGACCAGGCATTTTCTCCAAGCTCTTACTTCTTTTTGTGCCGGGAAAGTTGTCTTTTTTCGTGTCCGACCTCGGATAATGATAGGTCTTGAAACTGTCTTGAGAGTTTTCGAGATCTCATAACACCTTACTTTTACCGGCTGAAACATCTGCAAGCGGGCTGAAACAATTAAAAGGCCGAATCCTTCAGCCGGAACGCCCGTCAGCAAAGGGTTTGCGGAGTGGCTGTAACATCTGAAGGATTTCAGCCCAATCCCAAGGAGGATATAGCGGATAGTTTAGTTTTGACACATCCGGTTTTAACAGGTCTGTTTGTAAAAGATATGTAAGATGCGGCGATGCATGATACATAATGATTATCCGCCATCATACCACCGGATGATAAATGGGAATTGATGGATGGAACGCGGATTTATTTCGTTCTATAAATTAAAATTGGAACACAAATGATACAAATTAATAACAGTACAGCATGGATATAAACCTGCCGGAGGTTAGATTTGTGTCATTTGCGTTCCGGTTTAACCGATAAATAATTGATATTGTTATGAAAAAATTATATATAACTTTCTGCCTCTTACTGGTTTCTCTTTGCATACATGCACAGATGATTAGTGGAATAATAGTGGATGAAAAAAACAGCCGCTAGAGTTTGCCAATATAGTGTTGTTTTCTTTGCCTGATTTTACTTTTTTACAAGGTACTATCAGTGATCAAACCGGAGCTTTTAATATAAAATCAAATGAAACAAAAGGAGTATTACCAATTTCTTCAGTTGGCTATTCCACTATTCTCCTACCTTGCACTAGTTCAAATATGGGAACAATACAACTATATTCAGATGCGCAACTATTATACTCTCGTCCATATTATGCTCAGTTGCGAAGTAATGTAATGTATATTAATCGGTATACATATGAGGGTGGTAATCCTTTTTTATTACCTTCTTTATCTCATAATATAACTTTAGGAACAACTTATAAATGGGTATACTTATCAGCCGGATATCAATATGTTAAAGATGCGATTATTTCTTTTAGTGGAGCTTATTCAGAAGATGATCCTACGATTGCTTTAATTAATATGATTAATGCACCAGACTATGATAAGATTTTTGCCTCGCTGGTTTTATCACCTACTATGGGGCTTTGGTCTCCACAGAACAAAAGAATCGTATGTAATAAAAAACTTAGTTTGACGGCTAAGGGGTTCAATCTGCCCCTATGGAATAATTGGACTTGGCTTACTCCATTCATTTCCGTCTTAGCTGTGTTACCATTTCCCTGAACCAGGGATAATTTAGCCAGATATATTCATACCAGCGGTTCAGTCTTCTTTTCCATTTCCTACTCCACGGATACAACTCCCACCATTTTAGTTGAAAATCCGTTTTCTGCATAAATTCGTGGGTGGGAAACAGAGTAAGAGTTATTCCTCTTATCCATAATGTTTTCATTTGGTTTTCCCAATATTGCATAGGGCCGAATCCCGGCTCCCAAATAATGAAGCGGCCTTCATGAATGCCATAACAAACCACATATCCCGGTACTTCGAAATCATTGATGGCAAAAAGTATGGCAGGAAATTTTCTGGTGGACAATTGTTCCATGTTCTGCAAGCAGATTTCCGCTTCCATTCCTGCACGTATAGCTGCCTGTTTCATACCCATCAACGTATATTTTCCATCTACTTTACACCATTCGGCTAGTGTGCGTGCATCTTGTTGACCGCCATAGTATTTCATGACAGTGAGCAGACAGGCCACTTCCATGGGACATTCGTCACTGGAACGGACAAATGATTTTTTTATTCTGTCAAGTTCGTCTTCAGTCATAACTTAATTTATTTTTCATGGCAGGAGCAAAACAGCAACGCGGATCGGGAAAATCCCAACAATCCTTTCCATAAGCTTTTATGATATCACTCCAGCAACGGTTCTGATAACTGAAACAGTCTTCAAAAAGACGGCATTCCCTGCATGGACTCTCTTTGTTGATATCCTGACGTGACAAGGAACAAAGGTGCAAGGCTTGAGGGGAATGCCAGACTTCTTTCAGACTTTGTGTGGTTACATTCCCTATGATAAATTGTGGATGCCAGTAAAGTTGCTCGCATACAGTCACTTTACCATCAGGCAATATAAACATATGAGTGGTCAATGCAGAGCATTCGCTTCCTTTGAAACACCGGCTTCCACCCCAGGTATCTTGATAGTTTTTATCGGTTACTTCTTTCCCTAAAATCACGGGAAAGGAAACCTGTGTGAGAAGAGGGCGTATTTGGTTGAATACCTTTGTAATTTGCGCTTTAGTAGGTTTCAAATGCGAAAATACATTATACTCTTTGTATATGGAATTACTGGCGGGGATAATACGCCAGTCGCGTATATGCTTCAGATGAGATAATTCATGCAGTAATTCTGCCAAGACATTCATCTGGCAATTGTAGTTGGTCAGCACAGATGAAATCTGATAATTCAGTCCGCTGTCATCCAGTAATTGCAGGCCGTGAAGCATCTCTTTGGCATAATTTCCGTTTACTCCCAGCGAGGCGGTCAGTATTTCGGAATGAATGGCATCCAGTGAAATTTGAACAATTCCCTGATACCCTGTTTCCTGTACATCTTGCAACAGTTTTTGGGTTACAGGCATTTTGGTCGATATGAATTCGGGGGCAATACCCCGTTTTACCAATTCTTTTAATATGATTTTCCAGTCTTTATGCAGGAATATTTCACCACCTATCAGATTTACTTGTTGTACTTGCAGGTCTGAAGCTTCCTTGATCAGCTCCATCATGCGTTGGGTGGTGAGTGGGGATTTTATTTGCGTTGATGTATCTGCATAGCAATACTTACAATGCGTGACACATTGGTTGGTCAGCATGAATGTGAGGAGCAACGGACCGGAATACAGCCTTCTTGTAGTAAGATCCAGTTTTTTCCAGACAAAAGAATTTGCTTGCAGCCGGTCAAACCGCAATGCTTTGCCTGCCTTTTCCGCTTCAATCAATATACGTTTGGGAAAATAAATTTCTCCCTGCTGGGAGGAGGTATAAATGGGGGTCGGATTATCAATGAAGTCCGATACCCATTTGATCATTTCCTCCTTGCTCCGGCAGAAGAAGTCGCACAGCAGAGGGAGAGTTGTCTGCAAAGGTCTGTCATACGTGAAAAAACTCAGCATGACAGCTTGCAGCGGGTGAATAAAAGTATGCCAGTTCCGGGAGCAGTCGGTATCTGTCCCCGTACTGGAGAATAATGCGACCCTGTGAATATCATGTCTCAGATGATAATGAGGGTTCAGCACATATACTTTATTCATTTCCGGTATTTTCATCTTGTGTTTTTGTAGGATCGACGAATCCGCCTGTATAGCATCCCAGGCCACATTTGGATAACTCCTTGTCATCTATGCCACCTTGTACGTCCATCAGTTCGTTCAAGTCCAGCACTTGTTCTTCATCTTCGGAATAGCGGGTGTATTCCGGTTGCTTGTTGTCGGGGTCTTCTTTTTTCATATTCTTCTTTGTTTAAGTTGGTTATTCTCTGTAGTGAAAAAAACGGTGTTACTCCGTGGTGGAAAACAATTCATACACGGGTGCGAAAATCCTGCTCAGTATGCTCCGGCTCGAAGTGATGATCTCCGCCCGGCCGGACATGTCTATTTCATATTTTATTTCCTTTCTGTTGGTTGTCACCAGTCCGTCCGGAAAGTCCACTTCCACGGCATAACTTTTATTGTAAGGCACAAAAGAGACGGAGGCGATTCTTCCCGGCAGTACGCCATACGAGTGGGTGGGGTATTTGTTCAGTTCGATATTTACTTTGTCACCCACGGCAATTTCCGCCACTTCGTCTTGTGAAAGAGTGATGTGCCCGAGGGGATTCCCCTGTTGCTTGGAGATAACGGTGCACAGGGTGTCTCCTTCATTTACCCGGGCGCTCATGCCCCATGTCTTTCCCCATACCACTATGCCGTCGTGATGGCTTTTGATGAGGTACTTCTTGTCCCACGTGCGGAGGCTGTTCACCATGTTTTCGTAAGCCAGTTCCAGCATCCGGAGGTTTTTGGCAGTCTCCATCCGGTGGTTTATATCCAGTTCAAAGAGTTCGCGTTTCACATTCAGCACCGCCATGGCATCTGCCTTACCGGTACTTTCCAGTATCCGGAGTTCTTCATCCAGGTATTTTTTCTTCTGCGGATAGATATCAAACTCCTGATACATCACGCACGTACGCACGGCTTGGGTGAACTGTTCGTAGGCGGAAGACATTTCACCCATGATGAGGTCAAAGGGATAGTCTTGCAGGTACTTGATGTCGTTGGTGCGGTAGTACCATTCTATTTTGGTCAGTACGCGGCAAAATGTTTGTACGTCTTCCAGTAGGGCAGTATTTTTCAGTATGCCCAGCGTGTCGTTCTTTTGTACAGGTGATTGGTTTTCCACAAAAAAGCGGTCTATCATTCCTGCCTGATTGGCAGTGATCCATTCCGCACTTCCCAAGTCATCAATGGTTATCGTTTTTCTTATTGTGTCAGGATACTTAAATAATGCCGTGCCTGCAATAAGAAAAACAATCAGTCCATATACGATGTAGCTTCCCGTATGGATCAACCATTCGGGCATATCTCCCAGCATATCATTGTTTTCGCGGCTATATACTTCTACCTTTTCCGGTCCGTCCGTATTAGGTTTATAGATTTCCTCCATACCTTATTGCTATTATTTTTTAATTCTCAATTCTCATTTTTAAATTTCCTAAGCGCTCAGTTCCAGCTGATTCTTCACCAGCCTGTAGTAATCACCCTGCCGGGCAATGAGTTCTTCGTGCGTGCCCCGTTCCGTTATCTCCCCTTCTTTCAGTACCACTATCTGGTCGGCATTCTTTACGGTGCTCAGGCGGTGCGCCACGATGACCACCGTTTTGTCCTTGAAGAATCTCTCCAGATTTTCCTGTATCACTTTCTCATTGTCCGTATCGAGCGCATTCGTCGCTTCATCAAAAAACAGGTAATCGGGATTACGGTAAATGGCGCGCGCTATCAGGATGCGCTGCTTCTGCCCTTGGCTCAATCCTTGCCCCGTGTTACCTATTTTGGTGTTATACTTTAAAGGCAAGGATTCGATGAACTCACGTATATTTGCCATCTCTACGGCATACAGCAGGCGTTCTTTGTCTATCATGCTGCCATCCGGCGCTATGTTGTTGGCAATGGTATCGCCGAATATGAATCCCTCCTGCATCACTACTCCACAATGTTTGCGCCACTCCTTGAAACTGATTTTTTGTAGCGACTGATTGCCTATCATCACCGCTCCTCCGATGGGAGGATAGAAGCCCAGCATCAGTTTTATCAGCGTTGTTTTTCCGCTGCCACTGAGTCCTACGATGGCGGTAGTCTTTTCCGGCCGGGATGTCCAGTGATACCCCTTTGATAATCTTCTCGATTTTTCTGAACCGTAAGTAAAGACTACATCTTGCAGTTGTATGGACTGGTTGCCGGATATCTGTTCGTCGCTGTCCGGTGCCTTGTCTCCTCCTCGTTGGCTTGCTGTGTATCTCTCCGAGCCGTTCCAGGCTGAGCTGGGCGTCCTGCGCTGCTGCATGAAGGATACGAATTGGCTGATCGGGCCTTGCATCTGACCAATGATGTACTGTATGGAAAGCATCATACCCAGCGTGATGCTCTCCATGTAGTACGGCGGTGGCGGAGAGAACTGTAATAAGTATATTTTTTACCTCATTGATGAGCACGGCGCCCACTTGCTGCCATTGTCCCAGATTGAGCGATTTGATGTTGATATGAAACAGGGAAGCCTGTATGTTTTCCCATTCCCAGCGTTTTTGCTGTTCGCAGCCCAGCAGCTTGATGTCCTGCATACCGTAGATGAGTTGCATCAAATTATTCTGATTGACGGACATCTGTTCGAAGTTCTTCCTGTTCAAGTCGGCCCGCTTGCGCATGAAGAGCTTTACCCAGCCTACGTAGAGGATACTGAAAAGGAGAAAGAGCAGGAAAATCTTCAGGTTGTACACGGCAAGCACTCCACCGAAGATGATGATGGTGATAGTTGCAAACAGAATGCTCAGCACGGACTGGGTGAGGAAACTCTCGATACGTTTATGATCTTCGATGCGGCGAATCAGGTCGCCGGCCAGCTTGCTGTCGAAGAACCGCATGGGCAGGCGCATCAGCTTGACGAGGAAATCTGATATCAGGGCTACATTGACGCGCGTACTGATGTGCAGTAGGATGCAGCGTCGATCATTCTCAGGCAGGAGGGGCCGCAGTCCATGCCGTCCAACTGTTTGTAGAATGGAAATTTGCTCATAATTGTCTTTTTTGTTTTACTCTGTTTATCAGCCAGTCGGCTATTTCGTTCATCCTTTCACTTTCGCTCTCAAAGAAGGCGCACAGGTGTTTTTGCCGTTCTATGATGTATTCCCGGTTTGCCAGTAGATCAATGATCTGCCTGTCCAGTTTCACGGGGGTAATTTTTTTTATTTCCTGTGGCGTGAACTCTGCCATGGGCACATGGGCAAAGGTGCATTCCGTCCAGTGGGTTATTCCTCCGGTGATAAGCGCCATGTCGCACAAGGGCAACAGGGCTTGCAGGCGGGGCAGGCGGTAAATGGCTATATTGGGCGGTAATGAAAACAACCGGGTTTCCACCTCTCCATGATTGGTCAGCAGGATGAATTGATATTGCGGATGGATGCTCGCACTCTGCTTTATGGCTTTGTAGAATGATTCCGTATGTGAGGGGGTGTTCACTTTTCTTTCTTCTTCCTCGTCTTCCAGCAAGCCTATAATAACAGTGCGTGAACGGTCTTCTTTTATTTCCGTCAGTTTGTCGATGAAATCGTCGTCTTTTGCACCTTGCGGCAGCAATTTATAAGGAATAGGCGGCAGGGTGACGACGGGCATTTCCGGCATTAGGTCTATCTTTCTGTCGGTTTTGTTTATGGCTATAAACAGATAGTTTATGTCATATTCATTATAGACTTGCTGCTTATCTTGCAGTTGATAGTCCAGCAATGCCAAATGTGGCGTAAACCATCGGAAATCATGTGGATAAATGATGCGTCCTATTCCTTTCCGCAGCAAACCGGTAGTGAAAACGGAGTCGGAGGTATCGGTATAATAGACCTTGTTTCCCCGTTCACTAATCAGGTATGCCAGTCGGGTGGTGGGACATACATTTCCTGCATCCGGTTTTATATCAAAAAGAAATTCAAACATGCCCCGTTTTTCTCATCACATTTCAATTCGTATTATCCTACTACTTTAAAGCCTAATGACGTATATAGATTTTTGCCATCATAATAATATGTTCCTAAGAATTTATCGAAAAGGATGCACACTTCCAGTTCATCGCGCATATAGGCAATGTACTCAAAGAGAGTGGAACGTGACATATCCATCTTTGCTGCAAATTCCTTGGATGTGCCTGTGCACTTGTGCCGGATAAGAAAATCCATATAGAGGATTTTCTTAAGGTCTACTCGTTTCATGGTCTTTGTAGTTTTTTAGGATGAATAATTAGGGTTATCTTTTAAAAGCTCCAACCAAGTATTTCCCATCTTCACTAGTTAGTTCTAATGTATATTCTCCGGATGGGAAACTGGCTATGGAAATGATAATATAGCTTGTTTGTGCTTGGGGCACTAACTGTTCATACATCACTTCTCCTGTTTGATTACCGGTGATGGTAATTTGTATGTCACAGTCCGGAGATGTGTTTTCAATGTAGATGTTCTGGCCATCGGTGCAGGCTGTGATGGGAATAGATGGCAGGCTTCGTGTATTAACTTTTTCTTGATTGCTATACCACTTCCCATTTATAATAATTTCTGTACTATTACAAAAAGAATACACTTTCTGCACCGATAAACCACTAAGCAATATGGTGAATAATACCATACGCAAACTCCAAATCTTTAATTCTTTAGTTGTTTTCATAATAATATTATTGATTGATTGTTATGCTGCAAAGTTATGGATTTAGAATGAAAAACAGATAGACCGGATATGTACGTTATATGGACAATTAAAAAAGAGATAATATGCTAATAATTAGAATATTACCTCTTTGTGCGAATGCGGAATGTGGACAGTTGCTTCCCTAGAACTCCCATAGCCACAGATCCAGTGTCTGTCCTTTGCCGAATGCTCCTATCTTTTGAGTGATACGTTCTTTCAATCTTAATTTTCTTTTAGATACCGAAGTCGATTCTATCCCCAGCAAATCAGCTATTCCCGGATTGGCTATTCCCAACTTGATGAAGCAGCATATCTGCAAATCGCTTTCTGTCAATGAAGGTACAAGAGTGGAAAGCCTTACTATATAATTATCGAATAATAGATTCATTGTTTCCTTTACCTCTTCCCATTGCTCGTCTTTCATGTATTGGGGCTTTGTCTTTAGCCGGTAAAGGACATCTGTCTTTTTTATCAGTTGGTTGCACAGGAATCTTTCACGATCATGCAATCGTTGGTTTTCTTCTCCTAAAAGTCCCAATCTTTCAAGTTCTTTGGACTTTTCATTCAGCGAAGAAGAATATTTATCAATATGTTGCTGCAACATTTTATTCTCTTGTTGCAGGGCTTCATTTTGGCATTTTATTTCAGATAGTACATTCTTTTGCTCCTCCAACTGTTCCTGCGCATCTTTATTCGCCTCCATTTGTTCTGCCAGTTCCTTCATGCGGCTTTGGTTACGACTGATTATTCTCTCATTCTCTTGTCTTTTTAAGGTATTCAGCTGTATTTCTTCTTCATGTCTTTGTATGATATGCTCTTTACGGATTAATTTTCGCTGGTATATATAGATAAGGATAGCTATCAGGCAGAATACCACTACCAATATGATTAGTACATTACGGATGATAGTATTATTTTCTATTTTTAGCTGGTTCTTTTCATTCAATAGTTTTTGCTGGTTATACTTTTCCTGCATATTCATAAGCTCTTTATTTTTATGCAATTTCCAGACAGAATCTTGATAAACTACCATACTATCGCAATATAGGCTCATTTTTTCATAGTCTTTTTTCTCTTTGCTTAGATTATATAAAATTTCATAAGTTGCACAAATCGTTTCCATGCGATTGGAGGATAATGTTTTATTCAGATAATAATAGGCAGAATCTGTTTTATTAATGCGTCTATATATGTCACCAATTACCAAGTAACTTTGTTCTAGCCTTTTTTTTAGGGGTAATTCGCTTGTTTCTTTAAGTATTAAAGCTTTTTGGGCATAGGATAGGGCAGGTTGATAATCTTTTGTTTCGGTATATACTCCTGCTAATTCGTTCATTCCATTTATTAATATACCATTATTATGTAGAGTTTCTGCCATTTGTATAGCTTCTTTATAATATTTGATGCTATTATCAAAATCAAATAATACGGAATATACTTTTCCCAAATCATAATATGCAGAACATATATAATTCTTATTTTCGGATAGTTTCGCATAGTGCAATGACTGTTTAAACATTTGCAATGCATATTCATTCAGCGAATTATATAGGTATATATTTCCTATACTGCTATAAATCAAATGTGCCAGTTGATAGTCTTTCGTCTTTTCTACTTCTTCTATTGCTTTTAAATAGGATTCTTGTGCTTCATTCTTTTTATCAGCTTTTTCATATAATACACCTTTATAATAAAGTACCATTGCTTTCCGTTGGGGATTGTCTTGCTTCATAAAGTAATCATAGGCTATATTAATTAAGGTAGAGTCAGCAAGTTCTTCTTTATAATTCTTATACTTGGCTTGCACTGTTAGCAACGCCCAAGTAGCATTTTGCAATTTGTCCGATACTGCCGGAACTTTCATCCCTTGTAATACACCCAGTGCACTATCCGGATGTTCATACATCACCGCTTCCGCTTGAACCAATTCAAGCAACAACGCTTGTTGAGAAGCATTTTCTTTTTTTGTGCAGGCAGAAAGGAGTATACTTATTATTATAATAATAAAGTTTCTTTTTATTCCAATTGTTTTTTTCATAGTATTTGCATTTATGTATAGCGAACAAATATAGAAATTAAAAACGATCTTGAAAAGATTTTATATCACTATTTACAAAAAAAGAGTGATTGATTATAGTTTGCATCCAGTGTTGATAGAAGTATTATGGATCTTAAATATTCAATTTAGTAAGGAGGCATGCCCTCCTTACTATTTTATGTATAAAAACGGCTGTATTATGTATATCTATTTGAATCCACAATATGTGATTAGAAACGAAAATAATTGTTCTTATATCATTGCTAAATCAGCTTTAATTACTGCTAAGCTAGAATATGCCATGGCTTTTGCAAGCGTAGTTCCACCTTCTATTGGATATATCTTGTCACATATTGGAGAAGGAGAATTAAATGCTTCAATAGAAAATATAGCAAATACCCTAAATATAAAACCAGACCTGATAGATAAGTTTATTCGAAAAATAATCGATAATCCAGTAAAAGTAGGATGGAATTATAAAGGAGTGACGATTTCTTTTCCCCCGTATCTGCTGACTTCTGTTAAGGAAGAATCGGAGGGAAGTGTTTATACGGATAATGAATTATTTTATACTACAGACTTTATACCTAAACGTCCTTCTGTTCCGCTGAATCTTAACTTTATGATTACAACCCAATGCAGGACGGATTGTATGTATTGCTATGCGGATAGAAACAGGAAGAACGATTTGACAAGTTGGCAAATTATAAAGGTGATAGATGAAGCTCATGATATGGGGGGGGAATCTGGCTTTGACAGGAGGTGATATTTTTGCTTTCCCTGATTGGAAAGAGGTGATACGAAAAGTGGGGCAATATGGATTCACACCTTTATTGAGTACAAAAATACCGCTAAAAGAGGATGATATTTACTTTTTAAAAGAGTCTGGAATTAAATTCTTGCAGTTTTCATTGGATTCTATATTTACCTCTACATTACAGACAATGGTACGTGTAAAAGAAGACTATATAGATAATGTGAAGCAAATGTTTGAGTATTCTTAATCCAATCTGTGGTCAGATTGATAAGAAAATTATAATTCGCAAATAAAAATGAGGATTAAACTTATAAATATTTGTAACAAATGATTGAAGCAAGAGCATTAGTTTCTATTAATTTTCTGAATTTGTCAGAAAACTATGATTTTATGTCACGTTGGTTAGGTGTATATGATAAATATGCAAAGCTATTGAAAGGTTCGTCGGATGCAGTTGTAAAAGATGGATCTGGAAAGATACCTGAATCAGCAAACGATAAAGTGGATTTAACCAACAAGCATTTGGCATTACAGGCTATATTAGCTGAATATGGTCAAAAGTTAAATAAAAGCCATCTTTATTCTGAAACAGTCGGTCTGTCCGAAGCCCATGATATTCGTCGCAAATGTTTCAGCGCATTACAGATGAACATCAAGAGCAAGAGATATAGGAACAAAAGAAGATCAAGATGCTGCAAGAAGCCTTATTGATCAGACTGGAAATTATAAAATGAATAAGATAATTACCCGTTCCGATATGTCTGCCCGCATTGCAGGTTACATTTTGATTCTGCAATCAGAGAAAAACCATGATTCAGTAGAACGACTGAATCTGGCTGATCGCATCACTGAAGTGGAAAAGGCAAATAATCTTTATTTGGACTTAGATACACAGCGTGGTATTGTGAAAGAACAGAAAGGTCTTTCGGCTACTAGTCTGCATAAGAACTGTAATGGATTATTGAATCAGCTATATTCATTGGTAAATGATATGTTCTTTTATTATGATAATGAACTGTTTATTGCCTTTGCCGATGAACTGAATGCTGTGGCTGAATCTTATCAATTGGTTATCAATAACCGTAAGGCAGATGCCAAGCGTAAAAAGAATGAGAGAAAGGGCCTAAAATTATTGCCGGTTATCAATAACTAAGGTGCGGCAATGAATTGATCTGCTACTTGTATAAGCGATTCTATAAGACTGCCTTAAATAAAAGTGTGGTTACTTTTATTTAAGGCAGTCTTTCTATGAGAATACGAAAGAATGTTAAATGAAATTTTTTTTTTTGTTCAGTCCGGAGGTGTCGGACTGTGGGAGATTACATTTGCAATATCAAAACAAACCCTTATTGTTTAACCATTTAAAATAAATTCATTATGAAAGAGAACAATGAAAACAAGGCTAAAGCCTTGGAGGAAAACAAAAAGAATTATTCTTCTGAAAATTCAACTCCTCAAAATGGAGAAGATATTATTAGTAATGAAGATGCTGAAAAGCTGGAAGGCGGTATTAAGCATGAAGATCTTGAAAGACCATCTGAAGGTTCTCTTGGTGGAATCATCTGCTGCAATGGTTAATGATTTGTTTCAGATCAATCTAAAAAGATTAGTCTGAAGTAGAAGGTACTTAGCGATAAGTACCTTCTTTATCTTAATTTTTATATCTGAATATATGATAAATACTTACCATTATAAATAGATTCTTATGATTATAAATGATTTAACTATAAAATATACATTAGCAAATAATTGGATATTAAGAACAGATCCATATTATGAATCTAGAAAATATTCTGTTTATGATATTACTTCTCGTTTAACCTTGTATGTGACAAGATCATGTTATACTCTTTTGAAAATATTTCATGATAAGGCTTTGTCTTTTTCAAGTTTGTATGAAGCTATTGAGCAAAAGAATATTAAAATAGATTGGGAAGGGTTTTGGAATCTTTGCAAGGAGGTAGAACCTTTAAATTTTTTAGTTCCTTCGGAATTTCCATTACATAAGGGAGATGGTTTCCCTAATGGAGATGGAGTTTGTGGTTATGATGTTCCTATTACATCTACTCCTTTAACTGCTGAATTGCATTTTACACATAATTGTAATTTAAGATGCAAACATTGTTTCCAAAGTTCTTCTCCTAATAGTAGTCGATACAAAGAACTTGGGGTTTCTGACTGGATTGGCATTTTTGAACAGTTTGAGGATTGCAGAATGCATAATGTGACACTTACAGGGGGTGAAATCATGTTTTATCCACATTTTTCTGAGGTCTTTAATAATATTGTCGATAAAAGGATTAATTATAGAGTACTAACTAATGGTACATTAATAAATAGTAGTAATGTTGAGGCATTATCTAGAAAAAATGTATCATTAACTATATCTTTAGATGGGCACTCGGATAAGCAGCATGACCAGCTGAGAGGAAAAGGAGTCTTTAATAAAGTTGTAAAAAACATTGAACTTTTGGTCGCTCATGGTGCAAAAGTTTCCTTAACATACACTATTAATTCAAATAATTATCTTTATTTACAAGAAGCTGTAAAGTTAGCAATTTCTTTGGGAGTAAAAGGTATCTTCTTTGGATTTACAGATAGAATAGGCAGAGCAAACGAGAATTTGACTTTAATATTGTCACGCTCTCAACGTGAAATTGTAAAACACAATTTTGCTCAATTAGAGGAAGAATATGGTCATCTTCTGAGTTTGTCTTTAGTAGAAGTTGCTACTTTGGAACGCTATCATGAATTTGTTAACAACAAAGTTTATTGTTCTGCCGGAACAACGCATATTGGCGTTAGTTCGGATGGAAAATTATATCCATGTATTTATGCTTTTGGACATGAAGAATTGCTTGTAGGAGATCTTACAAAAGAAAATTTGAAAGAACTTTGGGAAAATAGAGATAAATGGAGAATGTTCCGAGGAGGATTTAGTTTGGAAAATATAGATACTTGTTCTACTTGTACATTAAACAAAAAGTGTTCACTGATGACTTGTCGTCTAAGGAATTATGATCAAGGTAATAGCTTCTATAATAAACCGATAGAATGTGCCGTTGATTATTCTATAGCTTTGTAATATAATGTGTTTTTGAAACTTTAAAAATATAGAATATGAGAGCGAATATACTTTTTTGTTTATACTTCTTTATGGGGTTGGCAGTGCAGCTGCAAGCACAGGTTACGGTAACAGGTAAAGTAATTGATGAGCAACAACAACCTGTCCCTTATGCCAATATAGTGTTACTTTCTTTGCCCGATTCTGCTTTCGTGGCAGGAAGTATCAGTAATGAAGAAGGCGCGTTTAGTCTCAATGTCAAAGAAACAAAGGATGTGCTTCGCATCTCATCTATTGGCTATGCTACTGTTTATCGTCCATTAGATAACAGAAGTACAGATCTTGGAATTATCTGTCTCGCTTCAGACACACAGATATTGGCTGAAGTTGTGGTAAAAGCTGATATGCCTGTTACTCGCATGAGAGGCGACGCACTGGTGACTAATATACAAAATAGTGTACTCTCTAAAGCCGGATCAGCAAGCGATGTATTGGGAAAAGTACCGGGTGTAATAAAAGAGAGGAATTCCTATGAAGTACTTGGCAAAGGAACACCTCTTATTTATATCAATGGGCGGCAGGTACGTGATGATTCGGAATTGGATCAACTAAATTCGGAAGATATTAAGAGCGTAGAAGTTGTTACTAATCCCGGTGCACGTTATGATGCAACTGTAACTGCCGTTATCCGTATACAGACTATCCGGCGTGCCGGAGATGGTTTCGGCTTCGATCTCCGTTCCAGTTACTATCAGAGCCAGAATGTAGACTTGATAGAGCAATTGAATGTAAACTACCGCCATAATGGACTTGATATTTTTGGTATATTCCGTTATTTAAAGAACGAATATATCATGAAAAATGATATTGTACATACCTTGGAGTCTGATTCTTTATGGAAATATCAGAATTTATTGGATGGAACTGTAGTAGACAAGTCTTTACGAGGTGAAATAGGAGCTAATTACAGCCTGAATGATAAACATTCACTGGGATTCCGCTATACTCTTACTTCCCGTCCAAATACGAAGTCGGATGTATTTACCTCTAATGATATTACAGCCAACAATCAGTTTTATGACCACTTGGAAAATCAAGAGTATTCTTCTACTTCCGGTAAGCCTACTCATCAACTAAATGTTTATTATAATGGTACTGTGGGAGATTTGAATATTGATTTTAATACAGACTATTATACTAATACTTCTACAGGAAAAGGTCTTTATCACGAAGTCAGTCAAGAGCAAGAAAGTCGGGATGTGCATACACAGAGTTACATTAGGAATAAATTGCTAGCTTCTAAATTGGTACTTTCTTATCCGTTGTTTGGAGGTAATCTTTCGGTAGGCGGAGAATATACGGATACCCGTCGCAATGACGAGTACCGTAATCCGGAGAAATATGTGGAAAGTACCATCAGTCGTGTAGAGGAAGATGGATTGAGTGGCTTTGCCGAATACAGCCGTCAGTTCCCGATAGGTAACCTTTCATTGGGTGTAAGATATGAGCATGTAACTTTTGATTATTATAAGGATGGTGTGCACATGGATGAACAGAGCCGTATGTATGGAAACTGGTTTCCTAATCTTTCTTTTTCAAGAAAACTAGGTTCTGTCCGGACACAGTTGAGTTATACTGCTAAAACGCAACGACCTACTTATAGCCAGTTAAGCAACAATGTCACCTATGTAGACCGTTTCACTATGCAACGTGGTAACCCATTGCTGGAGCCGTGCACCATTCACGATATTTCATTGGTCGGTACATGGCGTTTTTTACAGTTACTTGTCAGCTATCAGCAGTGGCGTAAGGAAATCATTTATTGGGGAGATCCGATAGATAATGGCAATTCAATGATGATGACTTACCTCAATTATCATAATCGTCCGACTTTGAATGTTTCTTTCTCTATTTCACCGGCTATTGGCTTTTGGCATCCTAACCTAAATATCGGCGTGAAGAAACAATGGATGACAATAGATGGCATAGAGTTTAATAAGCCTCGTCCTACAATAAGGTTCAACAATACATTTGAACTTCCTGGTGATTTTCTTGTCAGTTTGGATGGGCTTTTTATGGGAAAAGGAAATTATCAGAATTTGTATCAGTTCAAAAATTATGGTACAGTTGACATCTCTGTCCGTAAGTCATTTTTAAGGGATGCCTTAAGTCTGGAACTTCGAGGGAACGATCTTTTTCATGGTTCACGTAATTATTGGCAAACATATTTTGGCAGTATTATTTGGGAGCAGACTAATCAATGGGATACTCGTGAATTTTCTATTACTTTGCGCTATAAGTTTAATACAACAAAGAGCAAGTATAAAGGGACAGGAGCGGCAAATGATGAGCTAAGACGTTTGTGATAATTTCAAAAAAATAAAAAGTATAGAACATGAGGAAATTGATTTTACTACTCGGATTAGTGTTACAAGTGATTATTGTTGACGCACAGAGTGTTTCCGGCTCATTAGTTGATGAAAAAGGAAATCCTGTCAGTTTTGCTAATGTGGTATTGCTATCTTCCAAAGATTCATCTTTTGTGCAAGGTACAATTAGCAATGAACAAGGAATTTTCAGCATAGACCAAACAAGCGGTAACAATATACTCAGAATTTCTTGTCTTGGCTTTATTCCGATGACAAAAGCCTATGCTCAATTTCCGGTAACGATTGTGATGCATGAAGATGTTAATCTGTTGGGGGAAGTCGTGGTAAAGGGGAATCGCCCGTCATATAAACTTACTGCTGAAGGGTTGCAGACCCATGTGCAAGGAACAGTACTTAGCAAAATGGGTACGGCGGAGGATGTGTTGAAGCATATACCGGGACTTCAGAAGAAAAATGATGCGTATGAGGTATTTGGAAAAGGGAGCCCGATAATCTATGTGAATGGAAGATTGCTGCGTGATTTGTCGGAACTGGACCAGCTGAAGTCAGAAGATATTAAGAATGTAGAACTGATTACCAGCCCCGGTGCAAGATATGATGCGTCTGTGAAAGCAGTAATAAGGAAGATAGGGTTGTCACTTCTACCAATACATTGAGAAGTGAACTCTTTGCTGCCAAACTGGTGCTGAGCCGTCCGCTGCTTGGAGGAAATGTCATGATAGGGGCTGAATACAGTCATACAGAGCGGCAGGATGATTATGTGAATCCGGAAGGTTATGTGCCGACTTCATTCAGTAAACTGAAAGAGCAGAATATCAGTCCGTTTTTAGAGTATAGCCGCAATACCCCCATAGGGCAACTCTCCGTGGGGGGACGTTATGAGTGGGTGAACTTTGATTATTATGAGGATGGGAAATATATGGAAGGACAAAGCCGGAATTTCAGTAATTTCTTTCCGAGTGTTTCATTGGGTTCTGAAATAGGCGGAGTGCAGTTACAGCTTAGTTATGCGGCAAAGACGCGTCGTCCGTCCTACCAGCAGTTGAGCAATAATGTGACGTATGCCAATAGGTTCACGCTTCAGTCCGGCAATCCGTTATTGGAACATGAGGTGGTGCATAACGTTTCTTTGATGGGGGCATGGAAGTTTATGCAGTTTAGTGTGGATTATAATGACAGAAGAAATGCAATCATTTACTGGGGGGAACAAATGGAGTATAATCCGGCGGTAACGCTTATTTCTTTCAAAAATCTTCATAGCTTGAAGTCTGTTTCAGCATTCTTGTCATTGGCGCCTAAGTTTGGAATCTGGTCGCCGCAATTGAATTGGGGAGTGCAGAAACAATGGCTGGATCTGGAGACTACCGATGGATTGCTGAAGATGAACAAACCGATGTTTACGGGGGCTTTTAATAATACGTTTAATTTTAATCACGGCTGGATGGCTTCGGTGGAAATGAATTATCAAAGTAAAGGCGATATGGAGAATTGCTCGGAAACCAAGAATATTTTTTATGTGGATGCCGGGGTTACAAAGTTCTTTTGGGGGGATAGGATGTCTGTGAAACTGAGTGGTACGGATTTGTTCCATGGTATGAAGTCTGGAAACCGTATGTATTATAACCGGGCATCTTCTTTGCAAATTAATAATTATGATAGTAGGAAAGTGATGCTGACGGTACGCTATAAATTTAATGCTACGCGTAATAAATATAAGGGTAGTGGTGCCGGAGAGAGTGAGAAGGAAAGATTATGAGTGCCTACTTTTCACATTTCATTTGTTCTTACCCAGCTTATATACCATTTGGCGGAATAAAGGTACGTTTAACCATATATATTCGTACCAATGTTCTACCTTTCTTTTCCATAGTTTGCTCCAGCTATATATTTCCCACCATTTTAGATGGAGATTTGCCGAATTCATAAAATCTTGTGTGGGAAAGAGGGTCAGGGCTATTCCTTTTATCCATAATGTTTTCATTTCGTCCGCCCAATATTGCATGAGTCCGAATTCTGGTTCCCAGATAATGAATCGGGATTCATGAATGCCGTAACAGACTACATATCCTGGTACATTGAAATCATTGAGAGTGAAAAGGATGATGGGAAGTTTTCTTTGTGTTAATTGATGAATGTTTTGCAAACATATTTCGGCTTTCATGCCGGAATATATAGCCCCTTGTTTCATTCCTGCCAAGGTAAGCTTTCCATTTATTTTGCACCATTCGGTCAATGTATGTATGTCCGTTTCTTTTCCGTTGTAATATTTTATAACAGTGAGCAGGCAAGCTACCTCTACAGGGCACTTAGCATTGGAACGGACAAATGATTTCTTTATTTTATCAAGTTCGTATTCTGTCATAACCCGGTTTGTTTTATAAGAGAAAACTCATGGAGCGGCCGCAATCACTTAAAAAAAGAAATTCATTGGAGCGATTAACGTTCATTTGGACGTGGAAGTAGGTATGAACGCTGAATTACTTTAATAAGTGTGCGGCCGGAGTCTGCATGAGTTATATCTGTTACGTTCTGCTCTTTCTATTAACATATCGGCTATTTTGTTTATTTCCCGATTTTTACGCTCAAAGAAATCGCATAACTCTTTCGCCTTTTGTGTTAGTGTTGTTTTATTTTGTAATGCATATTCTATTTGTTGCTCCAATTTCATCGGAGTTATGTTTATCATATCTTTAGGCGAATATTTCAGTACCGGTATTTGAGCAAAGGTACAATCCAGCCATGCGTCAGAATGTGAGTCGGTCAAAGCCAAATCGCATAATGGTAATATGGTGTTAAGGTTCAGCGTGCGGAATAATTCCATGTTGTCGGGCAATTCAAACGATTGATATACATTTGGTATGTCGGTTAATAATATGAATTGGTACCGGGGATTTCTGATGGAACTTCTTTTTATAACTCTATAAAAATCTTCTAGAATCTTTGAATTTTTATTTCCTTTTCCTAATAATCCGACAATAATATTTCTTTCTTTGTCTTTTTTAATATCCTGCAATCTCTTTGTCAATGTTTCCAAACGTGGTCCGGAACCAGATGACAGGTAGGGAGTGGGTGGCAGATAAAGTACAGAAATATCTTTGTCCTGTATGTTTTTTTGGTTCAGGCAACTGCATGGCTATGAAAATATAGTCAATGGCTAGCTGCCGATAGAGGGAGGCATGTGCTGCATGCCGACAATCCAGAAGCGTTAGGTCGGGCTTTAACCAACGGAAATCATCTGGATAAAGTACGCAGTTGCTTATTCCTTTATCATATAGTACAGGCGTAAAAGCAGGGTTTGAGGTGTAGGTATAGTATACCTCTTGTTTCTTTTCCCGCAATATCCCTGCTAATTTGATGGTTAGCAATAACTGGCTTTTGTCCGGTGCTATGTCAAGAAGGAAATTCAGCATATATTATTGCGTTAATATGGATTTGTTTAATGAACTTTTTGGACAAATTATATTCATAGAAATTGGAACTTTCATGTTCCAATTTCTAATGAATCAAGTTAGTGGTTTAAGTATACTTTAGTTGGGTTATGAAAACAGGTCTGTCACTCTTTAGTGAAATATCCCGTTAAATGTCCGGAAGGTGTACCTGTTATTTCTAGTTTATATTCTTCTGCAGGGAAATTTGCAATAGAAATTGTGATGTAAGCGCTCTGTACTTCAGGAATATTATTTTCATAAACGACGCCCCCTTTTGCCATATCTGTAATGCGGATGGTCATATCACGGTCGGGTGATACGTTCTTGACAGTAAGGAGATAGCCATCGGTAAATACAGTTATGGGGCAATTGGTAGTCGCACTTCTAATAGGATCATCCCATCTGCCATCCAATTCTACATCTTTAACAGGAGTTTCTGTTGTATTGGCTTGTACAGGCAAAATACCTATTAATGTAGTTATGATAATAACTATACTCCATATCTTTTTCTTTATACTTTTTAACTTCATGACTTTATGTTTTAATTGTTTTGTTTGGGGCAAAGTTAGAGGATAAATCTTAAAAACGTGCAGATATCATGTGGACAAATGGAAAAAGGTAATAAGTTAATAACTAGCTTATTACCTTTTTTTATAGGAGGGCGATATAGACAATTGTTTATTTTTAGTATTCCATAAGCCATAAATCAAGGCTTTGATTTTCGCCTAATGAACCTATTTCTTGTACGATGCGTTCTTTTAATCTTAATTTCCTTTTGGACACAGATGTGGGCGAGATGGCTAACATATTGGCGATGTCACCGTTGCTGAACCGTAGTTTTATCAAACAGCATATTTGTATATCACCATCTGTTAAGGAAGGTATTTGATGACATAGTCTTTTAGTATAGTTATCGAATAATAAATCTATTTTTTCTTTTATTTCTTGCCATAGTTTGTTGTCTATATACTTTGTTGTTTTTAGCTTATTGAATAATTCTGTCTGCTTAATGAGTTGGTTACATAAAAAAGCCTCGCGTTTATGTAGATACTGGTTTTCCTTTGATAGATGTTCCATAGCTTCCAGTTCTTTCGACTTTTCTTTTAATGACTGGGCATAATTGCTTATATGATTTTGCAGGTTATTGTTCTCCAGTTTCAGCGTTTCATTCTGTTGTTGTATTTCTTGTCGTATTTTATTTTGTTCTTTCCATTGTTCTTTTATCTCTAGGCTTCCTTCCATTTGGATCGTAAGTTCTTCTATCCGCATTTTGTTGCGGTTTATCAATGTCTCATTTTCATGTATTTTCATAGTGAAATAACGAATTTTTTCTTCTTTCTCCGATATCTCTTGTTTTTGAGAAACTATTTTTCGTTGGTATAGATAGTTTGTTATTGCTATGATGAAAGACAAAATGATTAAGGCAATGAGCACATTGCGTATGATCCGGTCTTTCTTTATTTGTGACAGATTATTTTCATTGATTATTTTTTGCTGATCATATTTTTCTTGCATCTCTATTAATGCTTTATTGCGATCTGTTTTACCTATTGAATCTTGATAGAACCATAGCTTATTACTGTATTCTACTGCCTTTTTGTAATCTTTTTCTTCTTGACTAATATAATATAGTGCTTGATAGGCGCTACGGGCTGTATGGATATTAGGTGACAGGCAAGCTTGGTTTAGGTAAAAATATGCAGAATCGTACATTTTTAAATAGCGATAAGTATCTCCCAATGAAAATATTCTTTGATCAGTCTTTTTTATTTTAATACAATCTTTTGCATACTGAAGAGCCTTTTTATTTTCTCCTGTTTTAAGAAATAAAAAACTGGTTTCGTTCATGGCGCTTGCCAATATGGTAGGATAGTTATTCACTTGTCCTATTTTTATGGCTTTTTCATAATATTCTATCGCTTTATTATATTGTTTTTTCTGTGAAAATGCTCTAGCGATATAGATGAAAGAGAAAGCTATGTATGTTTGGTTGTCGGATAGTTCGGCATTATGATGTGCTTTTTCAAAATATTCCATAGCATAATCATTTAGTTTTCGATACAGATACATTAGTCCTACCTCTGAATTGATAAGAAAGCCTAATTGATAATCATTTGTTTTCTCTATTTCAGTCGCTGCTTCTAGATAAAATGACAATGCATCTTCGGCATGATGACTTTCATGGCGCAAGATACCTTTATAATATAGCGCCAATGCCTTTCTTTGTGCATTATCATGTTTGGTGAAATAAGAGTAAGCGATATTTATTAAAGAATCGGATTGTTCAATTTGGTTTTTATATTGAGCTTGTGTCATCAATAATGCCCATGTGGCATATTGTTCATTTTCAGAAGGAATGTCAGGTTGTATGCCCTGTAATATATGCAGTGCGCTGTCGGGATATCTGTACATTATTGCTTCTGCCTTTGCCAATTCGGGTTGGAAGGCTGTGGGGTAGTTCTTGTTGTGTGTACAGGATATCAGACTGATAATTATGCTAATTATTAGCCCTGCATATTTGAAACTGCTCATAGTAATCATTTCTATATTATTGGCGATAGGAATCTTATGGGATATGTTGCGTAAGTGAATGAATTGGTTGATTTTATAGGAAAAGTTTGAAGATTGATGTTTTCTGATTTATCCTGCCATGGTATAATATAAAGGGATGTGCCTGAATTATTTTAAATACGGAATAAAAAATCAGGCATGTCCCTTCATTATAGCTGGGGTAACCCTTTGAATTGTCTGTATACCATTTTTTAAGTAGTTAAAATCCTAACTTTAATTTTACAAACTGTTTGATGAATTGTACTGTTCCATCAATCCCCAATACGGACGAATCAATGCATAAGTGATAAGTTTCGGCAGCTCCCCACGTTTTGTAACTATAATAATTATAGTAAGCTGACCGTTTTTTATCTGCTTTTTCCATCAATTCTTCAGCGGCTTCTGTAGAAATATGATGGATATGCATCAATCTTTCGATGCGTGCTTCTTTGGAAGCAGAAACGAATATATTAACGCAACGGGGATGGTCACGCAAAATGTAGTCGGCACATCTGCCGACAAACAGACACGATTGTTTTTCAGCCAGTTCACGTATTACGTCGCTTTGTATTTTGAACAAAGCGTCATTGCTCAGACAACTGCCATAGGGAATGGCTCCGTCGCTGATAAAAGGAAAACGTGTTCCGAACAGACCGCCGATAATGCTTTGAGAAGCTTTTTCATCTGCTTTTTCAAAGAATTCCTTGCACAGGCCGCTCTCTTCTGAAGCTAGTTTGATTAATTCTTTATCGTAAAAGGCGATACCAAACTCTTGAGCCAGTTTTTCGCCTATCTCTTTTCCTCCGCTGCCTAGTTGGCGTCCTAGGTTGATAACATAATGCTCGTTCATAGTCGTTGTCTATTGATTATGTGGGCAAATATAAGGAAACTAATTTTTAATTCTTAATTTTCAACTTTTAATTTGTTACCGTGGGTCTTAAAAATCTTGAACTGGCGGTAAAGCATGATTCCTGCGACAACACTTGCCGCCAAGTCTGATATTGGCATACTCCACCAAATTCCTGCCGATCCCCAGAAAAGAGGGAGCAGGATGATGCAGGGGAGCAAGAATAATAACTGCCGGGTTAATGATAGGAAGATGGCTTTACCGGCCATGCCGATACTTTGAAAAAAATTGGACGTTACCATCTGAAACCCGATAATGGGAAAAAATATGACTACAATGCGTAAGCCGGTAGCTGATAGCTGTATCAGTCCCTCATGAGTGGTAAAAGCGGATACGGCCAATTCGGGCATCAGTTCACCTACTAGAAAACCGGTTGTTGTAACGGTGGTGGCGCCATAAATGGTAAGTTTTAATACCTGGTTTACACGATGATATTGTTGGGCGCCAAAGTTATAACCGGCTATGGGTTGCATTCCTTGATTCAGCCCCATCACAATCATGACGAACAGGAAAACAATCCGGTTTACAATACCAAATGCGCCAATAGCCAGATCGCCATCATATTCTTTCAAACCTTTGTTAATGAAAATTACAATGAAGCATGCTGCCAGATTCATCAGGAACGGAGACATACCGATAGCGATGGTGTTTTTTACGATTGTACCGCGCAGTTTGTAAATGCCTCGGCGGAGATGAAGCAACTCGTTCTTGTTGGTGAAGGTCTTGAATTGCCACACCAGTGAGATGATTTGGGCCAGAATGGTGGCAATGGCGGCACCCTGGATACCCCAATGGAATAGATAGATAAAGATAGGGTCAAGGATGGTATTGATAATTACTGTGGTGATGGTGGCTGTCATTGCTTTTTGTGGATGCCCCGAAGCGCGTAGTAAGGCATTCAGTCCCAAATACATGTGGGTTATAACATTGCCCAGCAGGATAATGACCATGTAGTCTCGTGCATAGGAGATGGTATCCGGGCTTGCCCCGAAGAAGTAGAGAATAGGATCAAGGAAAAGCAAGGTTAATATACTGAATCCTATACCTATAATAAAGTTCAGCGTAACTACGTTACCCAAAATGTTTTGGGCGGTAGCATAATCTTTCTGTCCTAATTTTACGGAAACTAATGTGGAGGCACCCACACCGACCAGTGAACCGAATGCAGCCGCCAGATTCATCAGCGGGAAGGTGATAGCCAGTCCTGAAATAGCCAAAGGGCCTACACCGTGACCGATGAAGATGCTGTCTACCATATTGTATAGGGAAGATGCCGTCATAGCGATAATGGCGGGTATTGCATATTGTAAAAGTAATTTTCCGATTGGTTGTGTTCCCAATTCTGTGGGGGTTCCTGTTTTTGCCATACTTTATTTTCTGTCTTTTTACCTGTTTAACCTGAATTCGGCTGCAAAGGTACACAAAAAATGAGTGTGAGGGAAAAGTTTGTTTATCTTTGCATTTAAAAAAATAAACGGAATAGAATTAATGAATAGTCAAAAAGGAATAGTGGGCTGCTTGCTATTGGCATGCACCTTACAAATGTCGGCACAAGTAAAAACGTATAAGTATCGTGTAAACTTTCGCGATAAGGCGGAAACAACCTATGCATTGGACAAGCCTTCGGCTTATTTGTCCGAACGTGCTTTGGAGCGTCGCATGAAACAGGGATTGCCCGTTGATTCTACAGATATTCCTGTGTGCCAGAGCTATATAGATATGCTGGTCGGAAAAGGAGCACAGCTTGTATCCAAAAGTAAATGGAACAATACAGTGGTAGTGCAGGTATCCGACACGTCGGTTATTGATAAAGTGGCGGCATTGCCTTTTGTGACAGCTGTCCGGAAAGTGTGGACAGCTCCCGACAGTATTCCTGCCCGCAATGCCAACCGTAAAAAAGAGGTGACCAATAGGGTGACAAAGAGTAATAACTATTATGGGGATGCGTGGCGGCAGATTGCTGTTCATCATGGGGACAGTCTTCACGCTGCAGGTTTTCGTGGGAAGGGGATGCAGATAGCGGTCATTGATGCCGGTTTTTATAATGCTGATGAAATCAGTGTTTTCAAAGGAATGGACTTGTTGGGAACACGCGATTTTGTAAATTCTCACTCGGATATTTATGCCGAGAACTATCACGGCATGAAAGTGTTGTCTTGTATGGCTGCCAATAAGCCGAATGTATTGGTCGGCACGGCTCCCGAAGCTTCATATTGGCTTCTCCGTAGTGAGGATGATGATACGGAACAGCCTGTGGAAGAGGATTATTGGGCGGAAGCTTTGGAATTTGCCGATAGTGTGGGAGTGGATGTGGTTAACACTTCATTGGGATATTATGAGTTTGATGATACGACCATGAATTACCGGTACCGTGATTTGGACGGGCATTATTCATTGATGTCTCATTCCGCTTCTTTGGCTGCCGATAAAGGATTGGTGTTGGTATGCAGTGCCGGAAATTCGGGGCGTGGCACATGGAAAAAAATCACACCTCCGGGAGATGCGGAAAATGTTATTACAGTGGGGGCGGCGGACCGGAATCTGGTTAATGCTGATTTCTCTTCTGTAGGAAATACTACAGATGGCCGTGTAAAACCGGATGTGATGGCGGTGGGAGTTGCTTCGGCCGTAGCGGGTAATGATGGAACGGTTTCTCATGCCAATGGTACTTCTTTCGCATCGCCTACATTGTGCGGGTTGGTAGCCTGTTTCTGGCAGGCTTGTCCCTGGCTTACTGCCAAGCAGGTGGTGGAGGCAGTGCGGAATGCAGGAGACCGTAAAGAGTATCCGGATAATATTTACGGTTATGGTGTGCCTGATATCTGGAAAGCTTGTCAAATAGAATTAGAGAAGAAAAAATAATGGAAGAACATCCTCTTTCTTTATATGAACTGAATGCGTTGGTTAAGCGTAGCATTCATGCTTGTCTGCCCGATACTTATTGGGTTCAGGCAGAGCTGAGTGATGTACGTTCCAATTATTCCGGTCATTGCTATTTGGAATTTGTACAGAAAGAGCCACGGGGGAATAATCTGATAGCTAAGGCAAGGGGGACTATTTGGAGCAATGTCTACCGTCTGCTGAAGCCTTATTTTGAAGAGGAAACCGGGCAGGCTTTTGTTGCAGGTATTAAAGTGATGGTGAAAGTGGCTGTGGAGTTTCATGAATTGTATGGTTACTCGCTTACTGTGCAGGATATAGATCCTACTTATACATTGGGGGATATGGCGCGTCGCCGTCGCGAAATCTTGAAGCAATTGGAAGAAGAAGGTGTGCTGACTTTGAATAAGGAACTGGAGATTCCTTTGCTGGCGCAACGCATAGCCGTTATTTCCTCGGCTACGGCTGCCGGTTATGGTGATTTTTGTAATCAACTGGAACAGAATCCCTATGGTTTTGTCTTTTATCCGCGTTTGTTTCCTGCTATTATGCAGGGGGAACGGGTAGAACAATCTGTCATTACCGCATTGGATGCTATCCATGCCTGTCGTGATGATTGGGATGTCGTGGTTATTATCCGTGGCGGAGGCGCCACGTCCGACCTTTCGGGGTTCGATACATATGAGTTGGCGGCTAATTGTGCTCAGTTTCCTATACCTATTATAACCGGTATAGGGCATGAGCGTGACGATACGGTGTTGGACTGTGTTTCTCATACTCGTGTCAAGACACCTACTGCTGCTGCCGAGTATCTTATAAATCATTTGCACGACACTGCCAAGGTTCTTGAAGATTATGCATCGGCTGTACTTCATACTATCTCTACCCGTATGGAACGGGAAAATACCCGGCTGAACCGGATGGTAGAACGTATTCCCATGCAGACGCGGATGAGGCTGAAAGAGGAACATTATCGCCAGGAACGAATCATGAAACATTTGGAAGTAGGCCTGCAATCCCGTCTGACAAAAGAAACCCATTGTTTAAAAATGATGGAAACTCGGTTGGGCATCGTTTCACAGCGTCGTCTGGTAAAGGAAAAGCATCGGCTCCAACTTTTGGAGCAGGAATTGAAGGCGGCATCTCCCGAAAATTTGTTGAAAAGGGGATATAGTATCACGCTGAAAAATGGCAAAGCGGTGATCGATGCTTCTGCATTGCAGCCGGGTGATGAACTTACCACCCGTTTTGCCAAAGGAGAAATAAAGAGTATAGTAACTAAAAAATAAAACGAAGTATGGCAGCAAAGAAACAAACCTATGAACAGGCTATGAAACGTCTGGAAGAAATCGTATCACGCATAGACAGTAATGAGTTGGACATAGACAGTTTAGGTGTGAACCTGAAAGAGGCACAGGAATTAATCAAGTTTTGCCGGGATAAACTTTATAAAGCCGATGAGGAGATAAAGAAAATGTTGGATAATAATGTTTCAATGTGACAATATGCTAATGTGCCAATTGGCTGCGCTGTATTCTGCATGGCATATTTGTACCTTAGCACATTGACATATTGGCAAATTATAAAAGCTATAAATAAAAAAGCTGTTTTGATTGGAATTTGCAAATATAAAACGTAATTTTGCTCTCATTCGTAAATAATAACATAATTAAGATACACTATGAAAGAGATTGATTGGGCAAATCTGTCCTTCGGCTATATGAAGACAGACTATAATGTACGTTGCTACTATCGTGATGGTGCATGGGGAGAGTTGGAACTTTGTTCGGAAGAAACGTTGAATATTCACATGGCCGCCACTTGTCTGCACTATGGGCAAGAAGCGTTTGAAGGGTTGAAGGCTTATCGTGGAAAAGACGGTAAAATCCGTATTTTCCGTCCTGAAGCCAACGCGGAACGTTTGCAAAGTACTTGTGACGGTATTCTGATGCCGGAACTTCCTACAGAAAAGTTTGTGGCCGCTATAAAGAAGGTGGTGAAAGCCAACGAGCGTTTCATTCCTCCATACGAAAGTGGTGCGGCTCTTTATATTCGTCCGTTACTGATTGGTACAGGTGCTCAGGTGGGGGTTCACCCTGCCAATGAATATCTGTTTGTGGTATTCGTAACTCCGGTAGGTCCTTATTTCAAAGGTGGTTTTTCTACTAATCCTTATGTTATTATCCGTGAGTTCGACCGTGCCGCACCTTATGGAACCGGACGCTTTAAGGTGGGCGGCAACTATGCTGCCAGCCTGCGTGCCAATAAGAAAGCCCATGATTTGGGATATTCCTGCGAGTTCTATCTAGACGCCAAAGAAAAGAAGTACATTGACGAGTGTGGTGCGGCTAATTTCTTCGGCATCAAAAATAATACTTACATTACACCAAAATCATCTTCTATTCTGCCTTCTATAACGAATAAGAGTTTGATGCAGCTGGCCGAGGATTTGGGTATAAAGGTAGAATGTCGTCCGGTTCCTGAAGAAGAACTGGAAACCTTCGAGGAAGCGGGGGCTTGCGGTACGGCGGCTGTTATCAGTCCTATCCAGCGTATTGATGATTTGGAAAACAAGAAATCGTACATTATCTCTAAAGATGGAAAGCCGGGTCCTGTTTGTACAAAATTGTATAACAAACTGCGTGCTATCCAGTATGGTGATGAACCTGATACACATAATTGGGTGACAATTTTAGACTAATAGAAAAATAGATTCTTATGAAAACAAATTCAGAATTGAAGAATCGGGCAATCGATGCGTTGACCGGTAATTGGGGACTGGGTGCGGTTATTACCTTGGTCTATGGACTGGTGATGAATGCCCCTACGCTGCCCTATCGTATTATGGAGTCGGTGGCTTCGTCTTCCTTTAGTCTCATCGCTTTGTTGCTTTTGCCATTGGGCTTCGGCTATACCGTCCTTTTTTTGGATGTGATTCGTGGAATAAAGCTGGATTTTGCCCGTCTTTTCGATGGGTTTAAAGACTACGGACGGATATTGGGTACAATGCTACTGACTACAGTCTATACATTCCTGTGGACGTTGCTGCTTGTCATTCCGGGCATCATGAAGTCCTATTCATATGCCATGACGCTCTTTATTCTGAAAGATTATCCGGAGTTGCAGTACGATGCTGCCATAGAGAAAAGTATGGCGATGATGTCCGGTCATAAGATGAAGATGTTCTTGTTGGATTTGAGCTTCATTGGTTGGGCTATTTTGTGCTGTTTTACTTTGGGGATCGGTTTCTTGTTCCTGGCTCCTTATGTAGAAGCATCACATGCTGCTTTCTATGAAGATCTGAAGAAAGAATTGGGAGAGTCCGTTGAGGCAATTTCTGAATAATATAGAAAATAGAAAGATAAGAAAAATAGACCTGCAAGTGAATTGCGGGTCTATTTTTTTTCTCTTTCACAGGATATTCCTACCTTTGCCTGTGGAAACAAATTAATGATAGACTAATTTTCATGGGAAAAGGAAAACTGGAGAAATTTGCTGATATGCGGGAGTATCCGCACGTGTTTGAATACCCTTATTCGGTGGCCGATAACGTTACGTTCGATATGAAGGGGAATTGGAACCGTGACTTTTTTAAGAACGATAATCCGATAGTTCTGGAACTGGGATGCGGACGAGGTGAATATACCGTAGGGCTGGGTCGTATGTATTCCGATAAAAATTTTATCGGTGTAGATATAAAAGGGGCCCGTATGTGGACCGGTGCGACGGAAGCGCTGAAAGATGGCATGACGAATGTGGCTTTTTTGCGTACCAATATCGAAATCATCGACCGTTTTTTTGCTCCGGGTGAGGTGAGTGAGATATGGCTGACTTTCTCTGATCCGCAGATGAAGAAAGCGACTAAACGTCTTACTTCCACATACTTTATGGAACGTTATCGTAAGTTTTTGAAGCCGGACGGACTGATTCATTTGAAGACCGACAGTAATTTTATGTTTACTTACACCCGCTATATGGTAGAGGAAAACAAATTGCCGGTAGAGTTTATGACCGAAGATTTGTATCATTCCGGTTTGGTGGATGACATACTAGGCATCCGTACCTATTATGAACAACAATGGTTGGATCGTGGTTTGAATATAAAATATATGAAGTTCCGTCTGCCGCAAGAGAAGGAGTTGCATGAACCCGATGTGGAAATAGAATTGGATGAGTATCGCAGTTACAACCGCAGTAAACGAAGCGGGTTGAAAACAAGTAAATAATAACAGAATGATGACTTTATATCCGAAATTGATTTTGGACGCCTTGGCAACAGTGCGTTATCCCGGAACGGGAAAGAATTTGGTGGAAGCGGAGATGGTTGCCGATAATCTTCGCATTGACGGTATGTCGGTAAGCTTTTCGTTGATTTTTGAGAAACCGACCGATCCGTTTATGAAATCTATGATAAAGGCTGCCGAAACAGCTATTCATACTTATGTTTCACCTGATGTACAGGTAGCTATTGCGACAGAGAGCCGTCAGGCGGCGCGTCCCGAACCGGGTAAGCTGCTTCCATTGGTAAAAAATGTCATTGCTGTTTCATCCGGAAAAGGCGGGGTGGGCAAGTCTACTGTGGCGGCCAATCTAGCTGTGGCCCTAGCTAAACTGGGATATAAAGTAGGTTTGCTGGATGCTGATATTTTCGGTCCTTCTGTGCCTAAAATGTTCCAAGGTGGAAGATGCCCGTCCTTATGCTGAGCAGATTGATGGTCGTGATTTGATTGTGCCGATTGAAAAATATGGTATCAAGTTGCTTTCTATCGGTTTCTTTGTCGATCCTGATCAGGCAACTTTGTGGCGTGGTGGAATGGCTAGTAATGCGTTGAAACAACTGATTGGAGATGCCGCATGGGGAGAACTGGATTATTTCATATTGGATACGCCTCCGGGCACCAGTGATATTCATCTGACTTTGGTGCAGACTTTGGCTATTACGGGAGCTGTAATCGTCAGTACACCCCAGCAGGTGGCTTTGGCTGATGCGCGCAAGGGAATCAATATGTATACCAATGATAAAGTAAATGTTCCTATTTTGGGATTGGTGGAGAATATGTCATGGTTTACTCCTGCGGAACTTCCTGAAAATAAGTATTACCTTTTCGGAAAGGAGGGTTGCAAACAGCTGGCAGAGGAAATGAATGTGCCTTTGTTGGGACAAATTCCTATTGTGCAGAGTATCTGTGAAAATGGTGATAAAGGAACTCCGGCTGCTTTGAATGAGGACAGCATTACCGGGCGTGCATTTATAGAGTTAGCTGAAAATGTTGTGAAGCAGACTGAGAAGCGTAATGAGGAACAGGCACCGACACACATTGTGGAGATGAAGAAATGATTTAGGAATATATTTTTAAGATGAAAAGAGACTGTTCGGAACAGCCTCTTTTCTGTTTTTATGCTCTTTATTGCAGTTTGAAAGTTACAGGAACAGTGTATCTGCAACGTACTGCTTTGTCTTTTACAGTTGCCGGCTTCCATTTTGGCATGGATTTTACAACCCGTGCTGCTTCAGCATCCAGTTCGGGGGTAATGCTGCGTACTATGCTTACATGGTCTACCGAACCATCTTTTTCAATAACCATCTGTACGATTACTTTACCTTGCGTTCCCTCCTTTTGCGCTGTTACGGGATATTTTATGTTGCGTGCCAAATATTGCAAGCAAGCTATCATACCTCCGGGGAATTCAGGCATATTGTCTGCTATCTGGTATACGGGGTGTTCTCCGACAAGAAGTAATCTCACCAGTTCCGGATTTTCCATATCTTTGATGGGGCAGAGTTCTTTTACCGTGAATTTTCCTTCTTGATAACCTTTATGGTTAATGGCAATGGTTTCGCCTACTCCTACTGTTAACTGAGCTTCTCCGTGAGCGTTTGTCGTGGCTTTGGCATTTGTTGAAGAAGAAATAAGTTCTACTCCTGCAAGTTGTTGGTTATCATTATTGGATATTTGTAACTTGATCCGTATTTGTTTGCCGGCTTTGATGTAGGCGGCAATATCATCATCGGTATCGAAAATGGCAGTGACATTCGGTTTGTTTGCTGAAAGTAGAAGTGATTGGTGTTTGGAACTTTTAGGAGAGGAAACGTCTAGGGAAACATACTTGGGAGTCGTCATATCCACTTCTATGGTAGCCTTTCCTTCTGCATTGGTCTTGAAAGTTTTTACTTCATTACCCGGTTTGATTTGCAGAGTAATATTAGGCTGAGGCTTACCTTCACTATTGGTTACGGTAATAGTGAAAGTCACCAGACCTTGTACTGTTGTGTTGACAAAAGATGCCACTTCTTCCCTTTCGGGGCGTGGGGTGCTTTCTTCCGTGGAATAGATTAACCTTTCGGCTGTCCGTGCCACGGTTTCAATGTTGCTGACCAAGAGTAGAGCAGCAGTCAGCGGTGCAAACAAGGCATATTTGATATGCCCTGTGGTGCGGGTTCTTTTTTTGTTCATCATTTTAATTCTGTTTTTTAAGTGTGATAAGTTGAAATTATTATATAAACCGGTTTGTCTGTTTTGGTTGGCTAATCCCAAAAGGTGATATTGATATGCTTTCTTATTTGTGCCGGATTCCATTACTTTATGATCGGCAAGGTATTCCAAATTGAGTCTGATCTCTGTTTTCAGCAGCCATGCAAAAGGATTCATCCAGCAAATGATATTTACTATTTCACTGATAATGACATCTATGGAATGCCATTGGCGGACGTGGGTCTGTTCGTGCGTCAGGATTTCTTGTTTTTCATCTTCTTTCAGTCCGGGCAGATAGATGAAAATCCATTGCCAGAAAGAGAATGGATTGGCAGGTTCTGATAGACTGCGTATGGATATTTGGTCTACATTTATACTCTTGCTTTTTAAGACAAGGCGGAAAATACTGCTTAGTTGGATCATAAATCGTGCGGATAATAAAAGGATTCCAATCCAATAGACGAACTTTATTATATCAAGCAGGTCGGGTGTGGGAATAGCAACAGGAGCTGTGACTACTGTGGCAGTGGAAGTATTTGTTTCTGTCAGCATCATCAGTGCGTAGTAATCTGCCAGTTCATTGATGGCAGGTTGTTCTTTCACCCATGCTTGCATATCCATCAGCGGATAAAGAAAAGAGAGGGCAAGAAAACTCAGCAGTGCGATACGACGCCACTGGAAGAAAGTGTCGCGACAGCAGAACAGCTTGTAGAAAGCATAGAATAAGGCGATGCCTATATTTACTTTCAGCATGTAGATGAGTTCGGGTGCTGTAGTTATCATAGTATTTGTGAATTTAGCAGGATTATTTATCTTCTTCTTTCTCTATCAAGTTGATAATGTCTTTCAAGTCGGCTGCGGAGATTTTTTGCTCTTTGGCGAAGAAAGATACCATTTCCTTGTATGAGTCAGCAAAATAGTTCCGGACCACACCACTTACAAATGTGCGTTTGTATTCGCTTTGTTTAACCACTGGGGTGTATTGATAAGTGTTGCCGAATCGTTTGGCCGTAACGTACCCTTTTCTTTTCAGGTTGTTCACTATGGATGCCACCGTAGTATAAGGCGGCTTGGGTTCGGGAAATTTAGCAACTATGTCTTTCACGAAACATTCTCCCATGCTCCAAATATGAAGCATCACTTCTTCTTCTTGTATCGTTAGCTTTTCCATAAGAAAATGAATTGATTACGATGTTTTCGCAAATCTACGAAAAAATCGTAATAAGCAAAAGGAATGGGAGTTAATTAGTGTGAATACAGATTGTGGGCAGATAAAAAAACAAAGTGAAGAATCCGGCTGTGATAGATTGAAGCGGACCCTTCACTTTGGCATGAAAATGACAGATGAAGTAAAGTTTATTTTTTGTGTAGAATATAATGGTCTGCTAACTCTCCTGTTATTGCCTGTTTGTCTTGATTGAGAGCGGTCAGGGTATTCTCACCGACTTTATAATATTGCTTATCCTCTCCATTAATTAAAGTTATGATATTACCTTCAACAGAGTAAGTTCCATATTCTTTGAAAGTAGCATCCTGCCGGTCAATATATTCTGATATCAACTCAAAAGTCTTGTCTTTTTTAATAGTCAGGGTCATGTTGATACCCCGGACAGTCGGCAGCCGGAAAAGTTCCGGTGTAAGTACCGTCATAATCCAATGAGTTTTCTGCATTGTGCATATCCGTTGTTTCGGTGGAGGTTGCAGAATCGTTAGTGTTTTTGGAGTTGCTGTTACATGAAGTAATCAGCAGGCATACGCATGCCAGAATAAAAAGTTTTTTCATCCTAAATAATTCATTTAGTTCTTAATTTATAAACAAATTCAGACGACATTTGTTCTGCGTCTTTTCTTAATCTCTTTTAATCTTTCGTATACATGTCTGCGGCTTAAGGTAATCTGACGACGGTATACGATGCAGGTGGTAAGGAAATAAACGCCTGTTTGTATCCACAATATCCGGTACTCTGTCAGTACATCGGTCAGTGTGGCTCCCATATTGTTGATGCGTACAAAGCCGTTGATGCCGAAAGTGGAAGGGAACAGCCACGAAACCACCTCCCAGAATTTAGGAATGGCAGTACCTGGCCACGAAATGCCTGAGATAAATAGCAACGGTACTGAGGTAAATACATAAATCATCATACAGGCTTCCCGATGGTGAATAAAGATAGAACAAGTCATCGCGAAAAAGATGCATGCCAGTATATAGGGAAACATGAATGCCGCTAGGGTTCCGGCTTGAGCTATTTGTACCAGGCTGAACATTTTGGGAACAAGGCAGAGCATATAGGTAGCCATGACAGCATATATCATAAGGTAAGTCAGTGATTTGCCTAAAACAATGCGCAGCGTGCCATGATAATGGCGGCTCATGGGGATAAGGTCTCGAAAACGGTTGTTCTCACGAGCAGTTCCGGCAGATAGACCTACTCCTAGCAGTAAAGTTTGTTGGATAATCAGTATCAGTACGGCGGGTATCAGGAAGCTGGCAAAACCGTTCTGCGGATTGAAAATGGAAATATCCTCATACGCTATGGGAGACGTGCTCACTTCATCTTGTCGGATGGTTGTGTTGCCGGAGCGTTCTATCTTTATCTGTTTGTTCATTACCAGCGAGGCATTGGTGTTGGCTGTCAGCATGGCTTTGTAGTATAGCATACCGCTCATGTCACAGTAGATGGTGACATGGGTTTGAACTCCTTTAGTAATGTCGCGGCTGAAGCTTTCAGGAATATAGATGATGCCATACACTTTGCCGTTCTTCAATAAAGTTTTTGCTTCTTCCATATCACTGCAATGAGATACTATTTCCAAGTCGGCACCTGCATCTACCAGACGCAGGTATTCACGGCTGAGGCTGGAACGGTTGTTATCTACTACAGCAGCAGGGACTTCACGCACTGTTTCATTGGTATATATAAAGGTATAGAGAAGCGGATAGCCTAGTGGTACCAGAATGAAGAAGATAAGTACACCCTGATCCTTTACAACTGCTTTCAACTCTTGCCACCAGATGTAGAAAAGGTCCTTGGTTCCTTGTGAGATGATATCTTTGAGTTTATATGTTTTCATACCTGTTTGCCGTTTTAGGGAATATATACATAATGTAATAGTACTGTGCGCAGTCTTTTCAGTATAAAGAAAGGCAACAGCATGAATAACATCAACGCGACTACTGAATGCCATGCGTAAATCAGCGGATATCCGTTAAGTGCCAAATCTACATAAATCAGGAAGTAGTGGCGTAACGGGAATAGATTGGCCAGTGCCTGTAATACAGGATTCATTGCCATAACCGGAAAACTCATACCCGATATGGAGAAAGAAATCACCCCCCATAGGGAGGCGGTGCTCAGTGCCAAGCGGACTGTTGTAAACAATCCGAACAGAAATACTCCGAAAGCCTGTGAAGCCAGTACTAGTAACAGACCGGCAAACAGCATGGGCAGTATACCGCTATTACAGGGATAGTGCAGGAAACCGTATAGATAAACATTATAGAAGGTGGCCATGACAAAGAAAACTACAGTCTGGGGCAGCAATTTGCCGGTCAGGGCTACGGTGATGGAATTGTCTGCCATGCCCATCCATTCTTTTTGGGTGTTGGTTTTCATTTCACTTCCAATGGTATAGACGGTGGTCATAAAGATAAGCAGCATCAGGATACCCGGTATGATGGTGTTACTCAAATATACAGAGTAATTGAGCCATGGGTTGTTTAATACATGAGAGTCGATGACTATGGGCTGCAGGAATGCCATGGCCTGGTCTTCTGTAGCTCCTTTGGCATATAAGGTGGCACGGCCGATGGCTCCACCCGCCAGCTCGGACATGGTGCGCTGGTCTTTATAGAGTAATGAACCTGCTACCAGATAGGAGTAGTTGGTATAAAAGGAAACCTTGGGTTGACGGCTTGCTAATGCCTTCTCGGTAGTTCCTTTTGGAATATAGTAGAAAGCATAGATCTTTCCTTGCTGCATGGCTTTGCGGGCATCCGCGAAACTGGGGTAATGTGCTATGATTTTAGTCTGCTGAAAAGCGTCCAGATTACGGATGATGCTGCGTGTGGTAGCTGTGTTGTCCAAATCGACCACACCTGCCGGCATATCCGTAGGGAGTCCGTTCCACATTAATGTAGTGAAGAAGAGATAACAGAACAAGGGAGCTATGATCATGCAGAACAGATATAGCGGTCTTGTGGCGATGCGGAACACTTCACGCCGGGCTATGCGGAATATACGGTTATGGACAGTATTGTTCATTGTTTGTTATTTCTCGATGATGGCACTCATTCCCGGACGCAATCCGTCTGTTCTCTCTACAGGAACAGCTTTCACCTCGAAGGTCTTCAGGTCGAATTGTCCCGTAGTCTTGGTTGCTTTCCAGGCAGCATATGTACCCAGATCTTTCATATAAGTAACCTTGAATTTTATTTCTTTGTCAAAGGCAGGAATAAATGCGCTAATCTCATTTCCTACGGTAAAGTCTTTTAGGAAATCTTCGCGTACATTAAATGTTACCCACATGTCATTCAAGCGGGCCACGTTCATAATGGGGGCACCGGTACCTACCAGTTCGCCTGCTTTGGGAAAAATTTCGGTCACTTCTCCATCAGCTGACGCGGTCAGTATCGTTTCGTCTATGTAGGAGGAAACTTCGGCTACAGCACCTTTGGCACGTTCTACTTGGGCTGCGGCTGCTGCTTTGTCTTCACGTTGTGCACCGTTCTTTGCCATTTCGTATTGGGAGCGTGCTGCTTTTTCTGTAGCGGTCATGGCATCAAATTGTGCTTTGGCTTCATCACGTTTTTGCGCGGACATTACGCCTTGTTCAAAGAGCCGGTTGACACGGTTGTATGACTTTTCAGCAATTTCTACTCCGGCTTTGGCTTTCTGCCACATTTCGTAGGCAGCTTGCAGTTGCTCTTGGCGGGTACCTCGTTGTGCTTTTTCATTCAAGGCTTGTGCTGCTTGTTCGGCAGCTTGTGCTTGAGAAAGTTTGGCTTTTACATCGGGGGCTTCAAGGATAGCCAGTGTGTCACCGGCTTTTACTTTGTCTCCTTCCTTTACACGAAATTCCAGAATGCGTCCCGGCACTTTGCTGGATACCCGATATTCGTCAGCTTCTGCTTGTCCCTGAATGATTTCCGGGCCTTTTCCCAATGTGAAGAAACCTATCAGCGATACTATAACGATGACTGCTGTCAGTGAAATAAATGCCAGCAAAATATTGCTGTGTTGTGATCTTTCTGCCATATCTTTTCGTTTTTAATCTTTAATTTTTATTTAAGCACTCCCATTGACTTGCGCAAATAGACTTCAGTCAGTTTTACATCAATCTGAGCGTCTATTTTGTCTGATTGGGCAGATAACCAAGCGGTTTGCGCTTCCAATACGTTACTGGTAGGAATGACTCCTTCCATGAATCCCAGTTTGGCATAGCGCAGATTCTCGTCTGCTTTTTCCAGATTTTTTTCAGCCATACTCAGGCGTTTGGCTGCTTCATTTACTTTATAGCTGGCTTGGCTTACCTGCAATTCTACCTTTTCTTTTGCATCTGCCAGTTGGTAGCGGGCAATGTTTGCTTCCGCCTTGGCAGCTTTTACCTTATACATTCCTTCGCCCCAGTTCCATATTGGAATTTGTACCATAGCGCCAACAGCCCACATGCCGCGGAATTTGCGTTCAAAGCCGTTTACCAATGAGGGATTGGTTACCATGTAGTTGGCGGTCAGAGCTACTGTAGGAAGAAATCCCGCGCGGGTGATATTGACTTTTTGGTCATAAATTTTATTAGCTAGATCCAAACTTCGTAATTCTTCGCGATTTGCCAAAGCGGTGGCTACATTATCACCTACATGATATTCAAGGAGAGTTAAGCTTTCTACGTCTTCATCTGCTAAACGTATTTCATCATTTAAAGGCAGACCGCATAATTGGCATAGTACCATTTTAGATAGGCTTAATCCGTTGTCTATTTGTGTGAGCTTCATTTCGGCTTCATTCACTTTTACTTTTACACTTAGTCCGTCGGCTTTGGTGGCGACACCTTCGGTTATCATTTTATCTACATCACTGTCCAGTTGGCTGACCAGTTGCAGATAGCTTTGGGCTAGTTTTTTCTTGTTTATCAGTGAGATGACTTGCCAGTAAGCTTGGTCGGTACTCAAAATGATATCCTGCATACCGGTGGCGTGCTGTGATTCGGCCAGTTGTTCAGCGTATTTGGTGATTTTATTGTAGGCAACGATTTTTCCTCCCATGAAGATGGGTTGGGTAAGGGTCACAGCTCCTGCATACATATTGCGTGTGTCGGTGCGCAGCGCATCTACCAAACCTTGTCCTACCTTGTTCAGTGCATTTCCAATACCTGGGATGAGGGGAGCAAGTGGTTGCAGTATTTGTGCGAGTTCGGGATTGGAAGCTGCCAGTTGTTGGAAAGTTTCCTGTATGGAGCCTTGGGCGGTAGTCCCTATCTGACTGATAGCTCCCTTTTGTTCGTCACTTAATAAAGAGATTTCTTTCTGAGTGCGCATATAGGTTCCTATAGCCGCAATCTTAGGAAGATAATTGGTAAAAGCCGCTTTCTTTTCATAATGTGCAGCTGTTATCTTTTCAGCTGAAATGCGCAACTCTTTATTGTTGGATAATGCTAAAGCACGACAACTATCTAAGGTGAGTGTGCTTTGGGCTGAAATACTATCTAAAACACCGATAAATAGGATAAAAGCTGCAATCTTTTTCATTATAGTGTTCTTGTTTTGTTGTTTTTTAAGTTGTTTATGCAACAAAAATAAGACAAATCTTCAAGAAAGCCATATTCTGGATGTTATTTTAAAATATTTTTATAATTCTGCAATCTGTATGTTTACTGCTTTTGCTTGGTGGAGAAAAAAACAGCCGGTTCGTTTCCAACCGGCTGTTTTTTTATTAAATATATTGAAGGAGAGAATGTTCCTTGTTATTTCATGCTGAAAGCTTGTTGTCCTATCATGGTTCCATCAGCGAAAATATAAACATGATAAGTTCCGGCAGGCAAATATTCCTCTACGTCCCAATATACGGTTACATTTTGTTCTTCTCCGGTGTATTCTATGTATTTCTTGATGGAATAAACCAAATTACGGTTTTCGTATGGGAATGTGTTTGAAGCGTTTTTGGTTAGTATGTCATTGTCTGGTTTGGCAATACGTATATATAAAGTACGTTCACCTGTTTTGGCGGTAATATTCTTGACAATGGTGAACGAGATGGCTATCTTTTTCACATCTTTTACTTTCTTGGCTGTTTTACCACGTTTATTTCTAGGCTCTACGCTAATTCCTGTGGCATCCAATTGGGCTGCCAAGGTGACCTTTTCATTCAGATTCTTTTTCTCTTGCGATAAATTATTGATTTGACGGGTTGCCTGCGTATATTTTTGTTTTACTTCTTGGTTTTCTTCAGCTAGTGCTTGGTTGAGTTTGTTCAGTGAATCTATTTGGATAACATAGGTGCGTAGTACGGCACGTACTGTTTTCAGTTCTTTCTTCAAACGCATGATCTCAGCTGCGTTACTGGTCTTTACTTGTCGTAATTCTTCTAGCAGCCGCTGTGTTTTCAGCTTCTCACTCTCCAGCTTTTCGCGCAAGGAATCATTGTTTATCTGTATCTGAAGTTCATCATATTGGGTGGCGAAAGTGGTATATTCGTTTTCCATTTCCAGTTTTTCCACAGCGAAGAGTTCGCTCATTTCCTTATTCTCTTTTGCTTGATGAAAAGCATAAAAAGAAACTCCGCCGATAATCACAACCAGCAGAATAATGACAATAATCAGTTTTTTGCTCTTATCCATAGTGTTACATTGAATTTTGGACAAAAGTACAATAATTTATGTAGACTGCTCGAAAAATATTATGGAAATTTTTCTTTAATTCGGAATATCATTGTAACTTTGCGGTGCTTTTAAGAAGGCGATTTTATTATCAACTTTAAACAAAATATAGAGATTATGTCAAAAGTAACCGTAGTAGGCGCAGGTAACGTAGGTGCTACATGTGCAAATGTACTTGCTTTTAATGAAGTAGCAGACGAAGTAGTAATGCTGGACGTTAAAGAAGGCGTATCAGAAGGTAAAGCAATGGATATGATGCAGACAGCTCAGTTGTTGGGCTTCGACACAAACATTGTAGGTTGCACTAACGATTATGAAAAAACAGCTAACTCTGACGTTGTGGTTATCACTTCAGGTATTCCCCGTAAGCCGGGTATGACCCGTGAAGAACTGATCGGTGTTAATGCAGGCATCGTTAAGTCAGTTGCTCAGAATATCTTAAAGTACTCTCCTAATGCTATCATCGTAGTTATCTCTAACCCGATGGATACTATGACTTATTTGTCATTGAAAGCTTTGGGCTTGCCTAAGAATAGAATCATCGGTATGGGTGGTGCTTTGGATAGCTCACGTTTCAAATATTTCTTGTCTCAAGCCTTGGGTTGCAACGCTAATGAAGTGGAAGGTATGGTTATCGGTGGTCACGGTGATACTACTATGATTCCTTTGACTCGTTTTGCTACTTACAAAGGTATGCCTGTTTCTAACTTCTTGTCTGAAGAAAAATTGCAGGAAGTTGCTGCTGCTACTATGGTAGGCGGTGCTACTCTGACTAAGTTGCTGGGTACTTCTGCATGGTATGCTCCGGGTGCAGCTGGTGCATTTGTTGTTGAATCTATCATCCACAACCAGGGTAAGATGGTTCCTTGTTCAGTTTATTTGGAAGGTGAATACGGTGAATCAGATATTTGCTGTGGTGTGCCTGTAATCTTGGGTAAGAACGGTATTGAAAAGATCGTTGAATTGCCTTTGAATGAAGAAGAAAAAGCTAAATTTGCTGCAAGTGCTGCTGCTGTTCGCAAGACTAACGCTGCTTTGCATGAAGTAGGTGCTCTTTAATAAGAACAAGCTATAATTTTATATAAAAAGCCGTTTTTTCAGTGAAATGAGAAAGCGGCTTTTAATTTGTACAGAATCCCTGAAAAAAGTAAGTTCACTTACTTTTTCAGGGATTCTGAAATGAAAACGGCAGGAAGATTTTCTCCTCCATCAGTCCATCGGGTAAAGGGGTAACCGGGATAAAGGGTAGGAGCTGTTTCATCTATCCATTGGTTGAGAAGCCGGTAGATGGGAATGTCTTCCTTATTCATAAAAGTACCTGTGTATTGGGCATTTTTAGACAACTGATTACCATCGTCATTTTTTCCGATAAAAGTTATTTTTGCATTATCATAGTAGTTGTGGATAAAGAAAGAGTTGGCAGCTATACCTGCGAATAATCCTTTGGTCGTAATTAGATCTATGTTATAGACATAACAATTTTCAATGTGCGCTCCATCCGAAGCTTTTCCGCATATTCCACCATTGTAACTCTCTCTGTTCTTTATTATGTTGTTGGCAGAATAGCAGTTTGTTATCAAACCTTGGGTTTGGATGGAACCTGCTATTCCACCGGCTGGTCCTGCTTTTATTTTTGAATCTGCGTCATAAACGATTTGGGTGTTGGTAACATAGCAATTGGTGATTTCCCCTGTTGAAGTTCCTGCTATGCCTCCTGTATTGGCTGATTGGTTCGTTTTGGTTGGATTGGCTGTAATTTGGCACTCTTTAACGAAACAATTTAGTATTTTGCCTTTATTGCGTCCGACTAAAATGCTTGTACCTTCTGCTGTGCTCTTGCTTTTTGATGTGATAGATACTTTGCTGGATTCGATATGAAGATTTTTAACTATGCCGGTGATATTGACAGCTCCGAATACACCTGTGGTGCCATTGCTGGAATTGATAGGTATATTGTAAAGGGTGTGATTTTGTCCGTCAAAGATTTGGGAAAAGTAATAGTTTGTTTGGGCATATCCTATTTGCTTTAACTCAGTACAATCCACATCTTTAAAATCAATGTCATTCAATAGATAATAAGTGGTTATTCCATTCATCGTTTCTCCGAAATCGTCCAATGTTTTTCCTTTGTATTGGGTAAATGTATTGCTATTGATAAGTTGACTGAATGCAATCCAATCTTCGGCAGTCATAATTCCCGGAGTTTTTTCAGATGTCTTTAAGTGATAAGTATATTCTTTATTACCAGTAAAAGACTTTGTTTCTAGTTGTGTTGTATATTTCTTTCCATTTGTTACCATATTTATGGCGATGACCATGTTTCCGACAGGAGGGACTATAAACGAATAATTTCCGGAAGGAGAAACTTGGGCAATAGTAGTCGTATGTGTTCCGTTATCCGCTAGAACTATTTCAGCGGATTTTGGGATAATAGAGGAAACAGCAGGACATGTTACCTCTATTTTCTGAAAATAGGTTTGTAAATTTCCCTCCAAATGCAGTGTCAGAAGAGAAAATAAATGTTTGAACTGTAAATGGATGGAATTTCCGGCCGGAAATTCATCCTTGACATACAGTATGTCTTCCAACGAATTGTTTTTATAAAGATTTTCTTGGACATAGTCCAAATCGGGATAGACAGGATATACTGCCGTAACATTTGTTTTTCCTGTTAGGTCACTCCAGCTAAATTCATTTTCTGCTTTCCATTGGTTGTCCATATAAGTCAGAATTCTGTTGTCTATTTGAAGACTGCCGGAAGCATTCAGCAGGATTTGATTGCCGGAGTTAAAAGTGGAAACAGGGGAGCTTTCTGTGAAAGCTGCTTGGTATGTATTGCCTGTGAGTACTACCTCGATATCGGTCCCTGTATAAACAAGATTGTCGGTGCAGCTTTGCAAAGCCAGGACCGACAATCCTATTATTAATGAGTTATATTTCAACTGAATAATGTATTAATGAAAATTGCTTTATGGTTCAGGTATTGTGAATTCCCTGTCAGCAAAGAGTTCCATTAGGCCGGATATCTGTTTGAGTCGTAAAAGTTCGTCGGCATCCATGCCAATATTCTTTTTTTATCCATTCGTCACTCATTCCGGCTTTGGTCAGTTCTGCCACGATATCTACCATCAGTTCAATGCTGTGAGTGCCGCGGGCGCGGTTGTGGCGGATAGTGCTTGCCATTCTGTTTGAAAGGTCTTTTTCTATAACGACCACGGGAAGTAAACCTTTTTCTCGTTCAAACACACGTTTTGAAGTTTTAAGCACACAATAACGATGATATCCGTCTACCAGTTCATATATATCTTCATCGGGAATATAATAACATACACAAGGCATAGTATAGCCATCTTCCCAAATGCTTAATTCCAGCAATTTCATTTCAGGAGCGGCTACGTGGTTTGGATTATAACTGTTGGCACGTACCTTTTCCACCGGTACTCTGTGCACGTGATACACAGGACTTTCGAATTCTTCTTTCATTTGATAATGTTTTTATATTTCTGCATCACTCTGTCTCTTCTTAACTTTTCTTTTTTAGTTAGGGCAAATCCCATATATTTACATACATGGTCATTTTTCAGAATGCAAATACACATACGTTTATAAGTGGGGATTTCTTTAAACTCTGCGATGTCTATATCGTCTAGATAATCCATTTGGACAGGAAGTTTGTCTGTCTTGTAGTTTGTTTTCTTTTGTACGTAGAATTTTATGCCCAAATCAGTTAATTTGCGTATGGTTGATAAATCCAGGCATCCTCCCTTGTATTTCCAGAACTCCCGGCTTACTCTTAGTTTTTCCAAGTAAGACTGTTTGGTTTCTTCGGGTAACGTATCTAACAGGAAATACATATACTCTTTCCATGTGTAGCCTTCTGGTAATTTGATGTTTTGCCATCCCATGGCACGGGTTCCACCATAGATTCCGGTAAAGTTTACTCCGTTTACTCGGCCTAACATTCTCCCCCAAGTATTGGGATCGATGGCTTTGTATAATTTCAAGGTTTCCTGTGCTGTGCTGAGGAACGGACTGGCTACACGTTGTCTGTCCAAAGGTACTCCGGCTTTATAATAAAGTTCGTACATTTGGTTGAATGGCCATTTGAAACGGGCGTATGCTGTCCATATATCTTCGGTAGTCCAGTCATAGATAGGGTAGGCATTGTATAAATCGTATCCTAGTCTGCGGGTCCACATCAGGTTGTGATAGCTGTTCAGGCGATTGTTACCGTGAATAGTTCTCCATCGGTCCAGGCTCTCTTGAGTTCGGATGCCGACCAGGCAGCAAGTGCGTACTGCATCATGCTTTTTATGGTACCACGATGCAAATGAAGTCTGGAAAGTGTAGTCCCACATTTCCTCATTGTAGAATGGGAAATCTTCTTTCTTATAACAGTTTTTAGGCATAGGCCTTACCCAGTGGGCGTGCATACTTTCGTCCCAAGGGCGCCAATAGGTTTGAAACATAGAAGCACAAGTCACTACTTTGAAAGGGACACAGACATGGTAGATTTCCAATATATCCTGATTTTCTCTGAACGTCTGTTCCACATACTCTGTAGTCATTTGATACTGTGCTTCATAGTCCATGTGGTATACTCCGATTTTCCTGTCCAGATTATGCTCTCTGATATATTGAATACATAAATTGAGCAAGACACCGCTATCTTTTCCTCCAGAAAAAGAAACATAGATATTATCAAATTCGTTGAATAAGAATTTGAGTCTCTTTTGAACGAGTTGATAAACATTTTCCCCTTTAGTTCTTTTATTATTCATTTTTGTTCGTGTTGTAAATCATTTTAATATAATTAGTCCAACGGTGTTCGGTTTGAAAACCACAGTTGGAAAAAATAGCTTCGTGTTTGGTTTGAACAATTGCATATAAATTGTTTTTAGGCTTTACTGCTCCCAACAATTCAACCAGCACTTCCTGATCATCGTTATGGACATAGTAGTTGTTAATGACATAACCGCCACTTTTCTGCTCTACAGGGACAAAACCGGTTACGTCATTATCTTCGACGGCAATGTACCATTGAAAACGTTCGGTCGTTTTGAAGGGATAATTGTTATTAGCCCTTAGGACTTTAGGATTCATAGCCAATGGTCCAATTAAATTAAATAATTGAGGTTCAAGGCCATCTAGTTGTAATATTTCCATAACTTAATTTTTACATACGTTTACTTGAAGCTACAAATGTATAAAAAAGATTGGATATACCATAAAAAAACGCTGCCATACCTTCACAGGCGGGCAGCGCAAGCTACAATACAAAATACAAATACAACTAAACGAGATATTTTTATGCTAATAGAATGCCTTTAAACAATTCCTTGAGCCATCATGGCATGGGCTACTTTCATAAAGCCTGCAATATTTGCTCCTTTCACATAGTTGATATATCCATCAGGTTCAGTACCATATTTCACACATTGTTCATGAATACCATACATAATTTGATGTAACTTATCATCTACTTCTTGTGCACTCCAACTCATATGCATTGCATTTTGGCTCATTTCCAAACCTGAAGTAGCTACACCTCCGGCATTTACGGCTTTACCCGGTGCATACATTAGTTTGTTTTCAATAAACGCATCAATTGCTTCCGGGGTACAACCCATATTAGAAATTTCTCCAATGCAAAGAACGGAATTTTTTATTAAATTACAAGCATCTTCGCCATTTAATTCGTTTTGAGTCGCACACGGAAGCGCAATATCTACTTTAACTTCCCACGGACGACGTCCGGCAACGAATGTTGAGTTAGGATATTTCTCTGCGTATGGAGCTACGATATCATTGCCTGACGCACGTAATTCCAACATGTAATCAATTTTATCACCACTTACACCGTCCGGATCATAGATATAGCCGTCGGGTCCGGAGATTGTGACTACTTTTGCACCTAATTCAGTTGCTTTAGTCACGGCCCCCCAAGCTACATTACCGAAACCGGAAACAGCTACCGTTTTGCCTTTAATATCAATTCCTTTTGCTTTCAGCATTTGGTTTACGAAGTAAAGACCACCAAAACCGGTTGCTTCAGGACGAATCAACGAACCTCCAAATTCCAAGCCTTTGCCAGTGAAGGTACCTGTAAATTCACGGGTTAACTTTTTATACATACCGAACATGTATCCTACTTCACGGCCACCTACACCGATGTCACCGGCAGGAACATCCATATCAGGACCTACGTGGCGCCACAATTCAAGCATGAATGCTTGGCAGAAACGCATGATCTCAGCATCGCTCTTACCACGTGGTGAGAAATCGGAACCACCTTTACCACCGCCCATAGGCAATGTGGTCAGTGCATTTTTGAATGTTTGCTCAAATCCTAAGAATTTCAAAATGGAGAGGTTTACAGAAGCATGGAAACGGATACCGCCTTTGTACGGGCCGATCGCATTATTGAATTGAACGCGGTAACCTAAGTTTACCTGTACTTTTCCTTTATCATCTACCCAAGGCACCTTAAATGTAAAGATACGGTCGGGCTCTACCAATCTCTCAATCAAGGACGCTTTCTCAAATTCCGGATGTTGATTGTATATATCCTCAATAGAAAGCAGGACTTCTTTTACAGCCTGCAAGTACTCTGATTCACCAGGGTGTTTTGCCTCCAGGGAGGTCATGATTTGATTAATATCCATAACTATTATGCATTTAAGGTTTTGACAAAATGAAAATCATTTCTGATGCAAAGGTATGTTTTTTGGTGAATTGGCAAAATATTTTTGGCTAAATTTTAGTTTGGTGGTGATAAAAAGTTAATCGTTGTGGTAAGACCACTCTACCCAAAAGTTCTTTTTTATTGCGAATAAGTTGCATAAAACAATATTATTGACGTATTTTGCTATTACATTATCCATGTAAATCAAATAACCATGCTCAGCAAGTTAAAATTAAATCAGTTGTATTTCAAGGATACCTCGTTTGTAAACCTCATGACCAAACGGATTTTTAATGTTCTTTTGGTAGCAAATCCGTATGATGCTTTTATGTTGGAGGATGACGGGCGTATAGATGAGAAGATATTTAATGAATATATGAACCTCAGTCTTCGCTATCCGCCACGTTTTACACAAGTTTCTACTGAGGAAGCTGCCTGGAAGCAATTGGAGAACACTACATTTGATCTGGTGATTTGTATGCCCGGATCTGATAACAGTGATACATTTGAGATTGCACGCAGCATAAAAGAACAATACCCTCATATTCCGCTGGTAGTACTGACCCCGTTCTCGCATGGTATTACGGCACGTATGGAGCATGAGGATCTGAGCATCTTTGAATATGTGTTCTGCTGGTTGGGGAATACGGACCTGTTAGTGTCTATCATCAAGCTGATAGAAGATAAGATGAATTTGGAACATGATATTAAAGAGGTGGGAGTGCAGATGATTTTATTGGTGGAAGATTCCATCCGGTTCTATTCTTCCGTGTTGCCTAACTTATATAAATTTGTGTTGAAGCAAAGTCAGGAATTTGCCACAGAGGCTTTGAATGCTCACCAGCGTACATTGCGTATGAGGGGACGTCCCAAAATTGTATTGGCACGTACTTACGAGGAGGCGATGGATTTATATAATAAATATCAGAATAATGTATTAGGTGTGATTACGGATGCACGTTACCCGCGTGGTGGTGTGGTGGATCCAATGGCAGGTATTAAGTTGCTGGCGGAGGTACGTTCCAGGGATCCGTTTGTTCCTCTTATTTTACAGTCGGCCGAGGTAGACAACAAGGTGTATGCTTCCCGGTATGGTGCTAGCTTTGTGGATAAGAATTCCAAGAAGATGAATATAGACTTGCGTGAAATTGTGTCTGATGATTTTGGTTTCGGGGATTTCATTTTCCGTAATCCCGATACATTGGAAGAAGTGGCCCGTGTTCATAATTTGAAGGAATTACAGAATGTTATTTTTGCTATTCCTAAAGAATCTCTCCTTTACCATATCAGTCGTAATCACGTATCCCGCTGGCTGTATTCTCGTGCCATGTTTCCACCTGCCGAGTTCTTAAAGCAGATAACTTGGGAGTCTTTGCAGGATATTGATGCTCATCGCCGTATAATCTTTGAGGCTATTGTGAAGTACCGTAAGATGAAGAATCAAGGTGTGGTGGCTGTGTTCCAACGTGATCGTTTTGACCGTTATTCTAATTTTGCCCGTATCGGTGAGGGGTCATTGGGGGGAAAAGGACGTGGTCTGGCTTTTATAGACAATATGGTAAAGCGCCACGTGGAATTTGATGAGTTTGAAAATGCGACGGTGGTCATTCCTAAAACGGTGGTGCTTTGTACGGATATCTTTGATGAATTCATGGATACCAATAGCCTATATCAAGTAGCATTGAGTGATGCGGATGATGACACGATATTGAAAGCTTTTCTTCGTGCCAAGTTGCCCGACCGTCTGGTGGAAGATTTCTTTGCTTTCTTTGATGTGGTGAAATCGCCTATAGCCATCCGTTCCTCTAGCTTGCTTGAAGATTCTCATTATCAGCCTTTTGCTGGAATATATTCTACTTATATGATTCCTTATTTAGATGATAAATATGAGATGCTCCGTATGTTGAGCGATGCCATAAAAGGGGTGTATGCTTCTGTTTTCTTCAGAGACAGCAAGGCGTATATGCAGGCAACCAGCAATGTGATAGACCAGGAGAAGATGGCTGTTATTTTGCAACAGGTGGTCGGCACACAGTATGGTGACCGTTTCTATCCTTCTATTTCGGGGGTGGCACGTTCGCTCAACTATTACCCCATAGGAGATGAAAAAGCCGAAGAGGGAACTGTAAGTCTTGCTTTGGGGTTGGGTAAATATATTGTAGACGGAGGTCTGACTCTGAGGGTGTGTCCTTATCATCCTAACCAAGTGTTGCAGACCAGTGAGATGGAAATTGCTCTTCGTGAAACGCAGACTCAGTTTTATGCGCTTGATTTGAAGAATACGGGGCATAACTTTTCTTTGGATGACGGCTTTAATTTGTTGAAGCTTCCGGTGAAAGAAGCTGATAATGATGGAGCCTTAACTTTCATTGCTTCCACGTATGATCCGTATGATATGATTATCCGTGACGGAATTTATCCGGGAGGCCGGAAAGTGATAACATTTGCCAATGTGTTGCAACACGATGTATTTCCTTTGCCCCGTATTTTGCAGTTGGTACAGGAATACGGGCAAAGTGAGATGAGGCGTCCTGTTGAGATAGAGTTTGCTGTGACATTGAACCAGCAAAAGAAGAATGGTACTTTCTATTTATTGCAGATTCGTCCGATGGTCGATGTGAAAGCCAATCTTGAGGAGGATTTGAACCTTATTAAGGATGAGGATGTTCTTTTAAAGAGTAATAATTCACTGGGGCATGGCATTATGGAGGACATTCAGGATGTGATTTATGTGAAGACAGATGGTTATACTGCTTCCAATAATCCGACCATTGCTTATGAAATAGAAAAGATGAACCGTAAATTCTTGGATGAAGGGAAACATTATATATTGGTAGGTCCGGGACGCTGGGGAAGCAGCGATTCGTGGCTGGGCATTCCTGTGAAGTGGCCCCATATTTCGGCTGCACGTGTCATTGTGGAGGCGGGGCTGACTAATTATCGTGTGGACCCTAGTCAGGGAACTCACTTCTTTCAGAATCTGACTTCTTTCGGAGTCGGTTATTTCACAATCAATGCCTATATGAAGGATGGTATCTATAACCAAGAGGTACTGGATACCCGGCCGGCTATTGAAGAAACCAGGTTCATCCGTCATGTGCGGTTTGATAAACCATTGATAGTGAAGATGGATGGAAAGAAGAAGCTGGGGGTAGTGATGTTGCCGGAATAATGTTCTAAATTACGTAAAATGTGTCCTAAATTTCGATAAAAATAGTTATACGCTTAACTTTTTATTATATTTGCACGATTTTTCGAGTATAAATTAAATTAACTAAACAATGAAAAAGAATCTTTTTTATTATTTGTTCGCAGTGATTTGTTCTGTGACATTGTTCACATCGTGTAGTGATGATGATGATGAAAAAATGGTAAATCCTGTGCCTCAGACAACTTTTACTGGTGAAAACGGTTTGCAACTTACATACAATGGTGCGCCGATGCCGGGTAAGAAAGTTACTTTTACTCCCGATGCAACCAATGCTCAGAAGGCAACTCTACGTTTGGAAGGGGAATTTGACTTAAATGGCATCTTGGGGAAAGCAAAGAGTGCTGCAGCTCGTGAAGATGTATCGATGCCTACTGCTCCCGGGGTGTTACCTGGAAGTCCGGTAGTTACCTTGCCGGTTGATTTGACTATCAATGGTGATCAATGTTCTTTTGCCGGTACATCAGAAACAGATTATTGTACTTTCTCTTATAAAGGTGAGGTCTCAGCCGGAGCTATGGAGTTGGATTTGAGTGAAGTGAAATTGAAGAATGCGAAATTGGCTGGAATGACTTGGAAGCTGGAACCGTATGATGAGACAAACCCAAACGAAACTGATCCAATTTATTTGGTATGGGAAGCAGAAAAGAAAGTGCTAGGTTTTATGCCGATTGAGTCTGCCTTGAAAATAGCATTGCGTATGGACTTGATTGCTGCAGGAGCAGACAATAAGATTTCTGCTACAGATATGTTAGGAACAGTTTTGCAGGATGTTACTTTCATGGAAGACGGTAACATCGTAGCTACTTATAAAGATGCTGCCAATGGTGGTACAGAATGGACGAAGTCCCCTGTAAACTTGGCTCAATATGTAGTAGAGAATGACAATCAGATGAAGGTATTCCTGAATCCTGCCGCTATCATTGCTGCTGTCAATAATGCAGGGAGAGCTGTTGATGTTCAGGCAGTTATCCAGCAGGCCATTCAAATGTTGTATCCTATGTTAGTGAATGGTGTACCGGTAGCTTTTGGGCAGACAGACGATGCTTTAAGCGTATATCTGAATACAGAATTACTGTTGCCTTTGTTGAAAACACTGGTTGTTCCTTTGCTGTCAGATGAAGAAGTGGTTGCTATGCTGGTGGAATTGATGAAAAAAGATCCTGATTTCGGTGAAATGGCTGGTTTAGCTGAGCCAACGTTGAAAGCTTTTCCTGAGATTATAGAATCTACTACTAAAGTGGAGATTGGTTTGAACTTTGTTAAGTAAAGAAGGAAAGCTGAAATTATTTGTATAGTAGTAAGGCGAAGAGAGGTACCTCTCTTCGCCTTTTTTCATAGTTACTTTTATTTTTGTATTTCACCTTCGATTACCTGAGCAAAGTTTTTTTATTTTCTACTACAACTAGGATCACCTGTAAAAATATGAGAAGTGTAATGGAACATTGTTTTTCTCATATCAGAAAATGGATTTTTGTACGTATATCTGCATAGAATTATATAGACGTATGTGAAATCTTATATGTTTCAAATAAAATTTTACATCAAAGATAAGGACGTTTTTTAAAAAGATCAAGAGCTTTTAAAAAAAGACAAAGAGCTTTTTTAAAAACGTCTTGATCTTTTTTACTACTATTGGGACTTTGTAAGCTGTCATTCTGTGGAAGTACAAAGCCTTTATACGTATTATTGCGAGGAAAAATCCTGAAAATATCTACTTTGTATTAAGCCGAAACAACTTATAAAAAAGAATATATAGCTGAAAACAAGTAGATTACGAGAATATCTGTTTCGGAACGTAATGAGGGCATGAGAGTATAAGTGAGAGCATATATTATTAGCATTTATGTATAAGTCATTTATAATTAACATATTATACATGTAGTGAGAGCATGAGGGTATAAACGTCCCCAACTTTCTAGAGAAAAAACTAATATGTCAAGAACACTTCTAAAAGTTGCCGGAGAACAGAATGATCCTTTAAGAGTAAAAGTCTTTCCTCATGATTTTGTAGATAAACCACTACTCCCCCTTATCCTACTTCAGAAATGTATTGTTTATCGGAAAATTGAAGTAGGATAAGGGGGAGTAGAACAACAAATAGTCAGTGGTGGAAAACTTTTGGATTAGAACGCATACCCGAATCCTACATTCAGGTAGATGGCATACATATCAAAAGTAACGGTCTTGAAATCTTTGTTGAATATATCATTCAGGCCCCAATTCAAGTCGGCATGTACTTTCAGATGCTTGAACGCTTTCCAATCTACACCTGCTTGAACTCCCCATTGGAACTTGCGTAAATCGCCGGAAAAATCGTAAGTAGCAATGGCTCCGTTGGTGAAATTTATCTTGTCTCCGGTGGGGTTGTTCTCACGCAGATAGCCTTCATATACATGGCCACTGAAATCTCCGTCCATCAGATAAGAAAAGTACGGGCCGAGTTTCAGCGTGGTGCGTGGATTCAGTTTGTAGGCTGCTAGTACGGGGATGGTGATGTAAGAGTTCTGTACTTTGGTACGTACCCCTCCGGTCCAGTTTCCTTTTAGGCGGTTTCCGTCATAGCCTATGATTTCCATATTGTAATTCTTCACAGTTGCTTTGGTACGCATGCCTTTATTTTCCAAACGCAGTCCAGTGATGACCCCCCATTTTTTTTTCGCGTCCAGCCACTTGGTCATGTTTCCCTCGATAGTGATAGACAGGGTTGGATTATATCCGTCTATGCTGCGTATTTCTTCGGGGAAAGGCAATGGGGCGGTACCTCCTAGGTTGACTCCCGCTTTGATTTCGTACTCCCAACCATGCAATGCTGCATTGATGATTGTTTTGTTTCTGTTTGTCTGCGCATACAGTCCGAGGCTTGCCAAAGCCAGTATCAGGGTTAATGTATATTTTTTCATATCTGTTTTTATCTAAGTGGTTGTTTGCATACCAGTTCCAGGTCGTCAATAAGCAGGGTGCTACCCGGTGCGCCTTGGAATACATCACCGTCCTTGCTTGCCGACAGGACGATGCTGACGCTGTATCCTCCGTTTGCCAATTTTTGGAAATCTATTGTTTTTCCATAATGCTCATAGTCGAATTCCAGTTCAAAGCGGGTCCATTCGCTTGTTTCATGCGTGTCGGTTATGACAGCAGTGGCTACCATGTTTTCATGCTCGTAATTGTTCTTTGTGATATGACCGTCCAGCATCTGCACGTCTTTGGTCTTTTCGTAAAACAAGGCGTAGATATTGAAAACGTCTTTTCGGTTGGTGTATTCTCCGTTCTCATAGAATTTCGGTCCTGCCTTGTATTTGTAGTAACCGACCAATTTGACGGGCTCGTAATAGAAGGTTGTTCCGAATTTGGTTGCCGACAACGCATCGCTCATGGCGGAGCCTATGTCGAAACTGCCAATGAACAGGTTGCCTGCTGCAATGGGCATACCTACCAGAGTGCCCAAACTTCCTGTTTCGCGAGTAATCAGTTGCAAGCAGTTGCCTGTGCGGCCGTTTGGACTGATGCTGGTAGGGAAGTCGTTCGGAGTGTAACCGCTTCCGGTTAAGGCAAATCCCTGATTACCACTGGACCATGTTAGTGTGGAGTAGCCAGAGGCTGCTTCGTATAGCACATAATATTCATTTTTATTGTAAGGTACGGTTTTTACGTTTTCAAAGTTAAAAACCGTCGGGATACTTTGGTTTCTGGATAATGGATATTGATGGCGTAGGTGCGGTGCCAATTCTTGTCCTCGGATGTTACGGTATAGCGCACTGGGTTGGTGAAATTCTGTGTACTTCCGTTGGCCGGTTCGATAGATGCTCCTTCAGTCAGCTCGAAAGTGGGAGCTAGTCGGGTCAGGTCGGTACCGTTGTTTACTTCTATGTAAATAGGGTAAGCGTTCAGGCTTTTGTCGTAAGGACGGTTATAGTCAATGTCTGTACCTGTCAGCATCTCGGCAGGGAGGATGCAGTTCAAGATGTCCGCTTCCGCATTGGGGGCTTCGTCCTTGATACAGGAGGTGCAAAGGAGCAATCCTTTAAACAATACCTTGTGCCATCATAGCCTTTGCCACCTTCATAAATCCGGCCACGTTGGCACCCTTCACGTAATTCACATAACCGTCAGCTTCCGTACCATACTGTACGCAAGCTTCGTGAATGTTCTTCATGATGCTCTTCAGTTTCTCGTCTACTTCTTCTGCGCTCCAGCTCAGTTTGATAGAGTTCTGAGTCATTTCCAATCCAGATACAGATACGCCGCCTGCATTGGCTGCTTTGCCCGGAGCATACAGGATTTTGGCTTCTTGGAATACGCGGATAGCTTCAGGGGTAGAAGGCATGTTTGCACCTTCGCTGACAGCTATGACACCATTGGCAACCAATTGTTTGGCTTCATCACCGTTCAATTCGTTCTGAGTGGCAGAGGGTAATGCGATATCACCTTTCTCACCCCAAGGACGAGCGCCTGCTACATATTTGCAGCCATATTTTTCTGCATATTCACGGATACGTCCACGGTATAAATTTTTCAGTTCCATGATGAAATCCAATTTTTCGCGGTCTATTCCATCCGGATCATAGATGTAACCATCTGAGTCGGACATGGTAACTACTTTACCACCCAATCGATTACTTTTTCTACCGTGTATTGAGCTACGTTACCTGAACCTGAAACCAAACAAGTTTTTCCCTTCAGGTCTGTGCCTTTGGTTTTCAGCATTTCCATCAAGAAATAGATGTTACCATATCCGGTTGCTTCAGGGCGAATCAGAGAACCACCGAATTCGCGGCCCTTACCGGTCAGTACACCGGAGAATTCATGAGAGAGTTTCTTGTACATGCCGAACATGAAACCTACTTCACGGCCACCTACACCGATGTCACCAGCAGGAACGTCAGTCTCAGGACCAATATGACGCCACAGTTCCAGCATAAATGCCTGGCAGAAACGCATTACTTCGGCATTAGACTTGCCACGCGGAGAGAAGTCGGAACCACCTTTACCACCACCCATAGGCAGAGTAGTTAGTGAATTTTTGAATGTCTGCTCGAAGGCAAGGAATTTCAAAATTCCCAAGTTTACAGAAGAGTGAAAACGGATACCACCTTTGTACGGACCGATAGCGTTGTTGTGTTGAACGCGATAACCCATGTTTGTCTGGATGTTACCTTTATCATCCATCCAAGTCACGCGGAATTGATACACACGATCAGGAATACACAAACGTTCAATCAGGTTCACCTTGTCAAATTCGGGATGTTTGTTGTATTCTTCTTCGATTGTACTTAACACTTCCTCTACCGCTTGATGATATTCAGGCTCATTGGGGAATCTTCTTTTCAAATCTTCTAATACCTTAGCTGCATTCATAATCTACTTCTTTTTATAATTGTTAATTAATTCTTCTTGTTTCTTTTGATGGTGCAAAAATATAGATAAGAATTGAAATATGCAACAAATTATAAAGAAAATGCGTGTAAAAATATCAATATGTACAAAATGTAAGCTAAAAAGCGGATAAAAGATTATTTTCCTCTTTCCTTGAGATATTTTAATAGTGGAATAAAGACTAAAGCTCCCGAAATGATAATGGATAGTATTAAAGGCCCGTCAATATGTTCGCTCCCTGTTAGAATAATATAGCAAATGGCAATCCATAAAAGGGCTAAGGTTACGATTTGTGGGAGGGAAAGCGGTTTTCTTCTCATAGTATTGTTTTAATGAATTGAATATATTTCACCACAAATAGCCTTGATTTACACAGATAGAATTTGCTGGTACTAACAAGCATGATTAATAATCTGTGTAAATCTATGCAATCTGTGGTGAAAGTTATTTATTTTTCTTTCTTTTTCTTGTCAACGATGGCATCAATAACCGCAACCGCAGTGATGTTTACAATATCGCGTACAGAAGCTTCACAATCAGTGAAATGAATAGGTTTGTTCAATCCCATTTGTATCGGGCCGATTACCTCGGTTTCACTCATAGACTGAATGAGCTGGTAAGTAGCATTGGCAGAACTTAGGTTCGGGAATACTAACGTGTTTACTTCTTTACCTTTCAAACGTGTGAAGGGATATTTCTCATCACGTAATTTAGTGTTCAGTGCAAAATTGACTTGCATTTCACCATCTATAGCCAGTTCCGGATATTCTTTCTGCATATAGTCCACCGCATCATGTACTTTAGCCGGGCTTCCTTCTGTATCTGAACCGAAGTTGGAGTAAGACAGCATGGCCATTGTCGGAGTGTGATTAAAGAACTCTACCGTTTTCTTCGACAATTTAGCGATGTCAATCAGTGTGTCGGTGTCCGGGTGACGGTTAATCAGGGTATCGGCTACAAAATAAGTACCTTTCTTTGAATTCAAGATATGCATTGTACCGAAATGTTTGTATTCCGGTTGGATACCGATAACTTCTTTCGCTACCTTGATTGTGTTGGAATATTTGGTATATAGACCGGTGATGAATGCATCGGCCTCTCCGGTTTCAACCATCATCATACCAAAATAGTTGCGCTCGAACATTTTGTCGTTGGATTCCTGAAGGTTGGCTCCTTGGCGTGCGCGTTTTTCCGAAAGGATGCGGGCATAACGCTCACGACGTTCAGCTTCACGGTCATGACGGAGGTTGATGATTTCAATTCCTTCCAAGCTCAGATCCAGTTCTTTTGCCAGTTTTTCAATGCGTTCGTCATTACCTAATAGGATAGGATGACAGATTCCTTCGGCTTTGGCTTCTACGGCAGCTTTTAACATGGTAGGATGGATACCTTCGGCAAATACCACTCGCTGTGGGTCGCGACGGGCTGTTTCGTAAAGTTGACGGGTCAATTTGCTTTCTTGTCCCATCAATTCGCGCAGCCGGGTCTTGTAGGCTTCCCAGTCGGTGATGTTTTTGCGTGCCACTCCTGATTCCATTGCTGCTTTTGCCACAGCCATGGAAACTTCGGTAATCAAACGAGGGTCAACCGGTTTCGGAATGAAATAATCAGGACCGAAAGTAAAATTATTCACATGATAGGCTTCGTTCACTACGTCGGGAACAGGTTGCTTTGCCAAATCGGCGATAGCATGTACGGCAGCCAGCTTCATTTCTTCATTGATAGCTTTGGCCTGAGTATCCAGAGCTCCGCGGAAAATATAAGGGAAACCGATTACATTATTGATCTGGTTAGGATAGTCTGAACGTCCGGTAGACATCAGTACATCGGGGCGGGATGCCATGGCGTCTTCGTAAGAGATTTCCGGAGTCGGATTGGCTAATGCGAATACGATAGGATGATCTGCCATACTGCGGACCATATCCTGAGTCAGCACATTACCTTTTGATAGTCCTAAAAATACGTCTGCACCTTTAATGGCTTCTTCCAGTGTATGTACATCGCGACGGTCAGTAGCAAAAAATTTCTTACTTTCTGTCAAGTTAGGACGGTCACTGGTTATCACGCCTTTGCTGTCTAGCATTAAAATGTTTTCTTTCCGTGCTCCTAATGCTACATACAGTTTTGTACAGGAAGTGGCGGAGGCTCCGGCACCGTTTACTACGATTCTTACATTTTCAATTTTCTTTCCGGCAACTTCCAATGCATTTAATAAGCCGGCGGATGAAATGATGGCTGTACCGTGTTGGTCGTCATGCATTACTGGGATATCCAGTTCTTCTTTCAGCCGGTTTTCTATCTCGAAACATTCGGGAGCTTTGATGTCTTCCAGGTTGATACCTCCGAAAGTAGGAGCGATGGCTTTTACTGCCTGAATAAATTTTTCGGGGTCTTTCTCATTCACTTCAATGTCAAAAACATCAATACCTGCATAGATTTTGAAAAGTAATCCTTTACCTTCCATGACAGGTTTTCCGCTCAATGCACCTATGTCGCCTAGTCCTAGAACGGCTGTACCATTGGAAATAACGGCTACTAAGTTGCCTTTCGCAGTATAGTCGTATGCAGTTTGCGGGTCTTTCTCTATTTCCAGACAAGGCTCAGCTACTCCGGGAGAGTAAGCCAGTGACAGGTCTGTTTGTGTGCTGTACGGTTTTGTCGGTACAACTTCAATTTTTCCGGGCTTGCCTTGCGAGTGGTATAGCAAAGCAGCTTCTTTGGTAATCTTGACCATAATCTTTTTCCTTATAATTAGATATCGTTTTAAATTGGTGGCAAAAATATAAATAAAATTATAATTTGAAGCCTAAATACTGTAAAATGATGTCGAATTGATGATTTTTTAAGTGTTGATTTTGACCAATGTGAAAATCAGATTTCATTCTTTCGTGTTTTGTAGGACAAAGATAGTGAAAAAATAGTTTCATTCATGTCCGTATTATGTATGAGTTATAGTATGGTTTACTTGTTTAGATCTGGAAACAGATTGAATATATATGGAATATATTTTACATAATTAATATCCTTCTATATGCGCACGTTATTTATAGTTAAAGCTAATGGGCTAAGCGAACAAATGCCGGAAAAATGACTAATTTTGCGGCAGTAAAAACTAATTGGGTTTAAAAAGTTTTCTATAAACATCTGTTAATTCGACAAATAAGTAAAGTTCAATAATATTAGTTATGAAAATGACAGTAAATAGTATGAAATGTATTTCATGGAGCCGCCTCGCGATATTTACGGCGGCAATGACCGTTTTAAGCAGTTGTGGAGGCGGTCAGAGCGGTATGAAGTTGGGTGATGACGAATTTACCGTCGTGGCTGTACAGTCTACAGCCAGCCAGCAGTCTACTTCTTATCCCGCTACCATCAAAGGTGTTCAGGATATCGAGGTGCGTCCTCAGGTTTCCGGCTTTATCGTAAAGCTTTGTGTAGACGAAGGTGCAACGGTAAAGAAAGGCCAGGCGCTCTTTCAGATCGATCCTACACAGTATGCGGCTGCCGAACGTCAGGCAAAAGCTGCTGTAGAGATGGCAAAATCGAATGTCAATACGCTATCTTTGAACGAACAACAGAAGAAAAATTTGTATGATAAGAAAATTATCAGCGATTTTGAGTATCAAAGCGCAGTAGACCAATTGCTTTCTGCAAAAGCCAGTTTGGCACAGGCTGAGGCTCAGTTGACCAGCGCTCGTCAGAATTTGGGCTTCTGCACAGTGATCAGCCCTTCAGATGGAGTGGTGGGTACATTCCCGTATCGTATTGGTAGTTTGGTGAGTCCTTCGGTAACACAACCGTTGACTACCGTGAGTGAAATCGGTGAAATGTATGTGTATTTCTCTATGACTGAAAAGCAGTTGTTGGGTTTGACAAGAGCTGGTGGCACACTGAAAGAACAACTGGAGAAGATGCCGGCTGTAAAATTGGAATTGGCTGACGGTACAATGTATACTGAAGAAGGTAAGATTGACGCTGTAAGTGGTGTTATTGACCAGACTACCGGTTCGGTAAGTATGCGTGCCGTTTTCCCGAACAAACAGCTTGTATTGCGTAGTGGTGGTATGGCTAATGTAATTTTCCCTTATACTATGGAGGATATTATTTTGATTCCTCAGTCGGCTACACAGGAAATTCAGGATAAAAAGTTTGTTTATGTGCTTCAGTCGGATAATACATTGAAGCATACTGAGATCAAAGTGTCGAATTTGAGTGACGGTAAGAATTATATTGTTACCAGTGGTTTGAAGCCCGGCGATAAAATTGTAGTTGAAGGTGTACAGACGTTGAAGGACGGACAGACAATTACTCCGATTACTCCGGAACAGAAAGAGGCGAAATATCAACAACACCTGAAAGACCAGAAGGAAGGGAATATTGCCACGGCCTTTAAATAATCAAAAATAAACAGATTAACTTCGTTTATATAAATAAGGTATATAGAGAATGAAACTAGATAGATTTATTAACCGTCCGGTGCTATCAACGGTAATCTCCGTCTTGATAGTTATTCTGGGTATCATCGGACTTGCTACATTGCCGGTTACGCAATATCCGGATATTGCACCTCCTACGGTGCAGGTACGTGCCACCTATACCGGTGCGAACTCCACAGCTGTATTGAATTCGGTCATCGCGCCGTTGGAAGACCAGATAAACGGTGTGGAGAACATGATGTATATCCAGTCATCAGCATCCAATAACGGTGCTGCCGATATTAACGTTTACTTTAATCAGGGAACAGATCCGGATATGGCGGCTGTTAATGTGCAGAACCGTGTTTCTATGGCACAAGGATTGCTGCCTGCTGAAGTAACCAAGGTGGGTGTGACTACTCAGAAACGCCAGAACTCCATGTTGATGGTCTTTTCATTGTATGATGAAACCGACTCGTATAATATTGAGTTCATTGAAAACTATGCTAATATTAACTTGATTCCTGAAATCAAGCGTGTAAAGGGGGTAGGTGATGCTAATGTGTTGGGACAGGATTATTCTATGCGTATCTGGTTGAAACCGGATGTGATGGCGCAGTACAAACTGGTTCCTACTGATGTTTCGGCAGCATTGGCCGAACAGAATATTGAGGCGGCTCCGGGACAGTTCGGTGAACGTGGTAATCAGACTTTCCAATACACGATCCGTTATAAAGGACGTTTGCAGCAAACGACTGAATTTGAAGATATTGTTATCAAGGCCTTGCCGGATGGTAATGTACTTCGTTTGGGAGATGTGGCCGATATAGAATTAGGTCGTCTGGCTTATACATTCAATAATATGGTAAATGGTCACAAGGCTGTATCTTGTATCGTCTATCAGATGGCAGGTTCTAATGCTACCGAAACTATTTCCGATTTGGAGAAAGTGCTTGCAAAGGCACAGGAATCACTGCCGACAGGTTTGAATATCAATATCGCCCAAAATGCCAATGACTTCTTGTTCGCTTCTATCCATGAAGTAATCAAGACGTTGATTGAGGCATTTATCTTGGTGTTTATTGTGGTATATATCTTCTTGCAGGATATGCGCTCCACGTTGATTCCCGCCATCGCCATTCCCGTGGCGTTGATTGCCACCTTCTTCGTATTGAAACTGATTGGCTTCAGTATCAACTTGCTGACCCTTTCGGCCATGGTGCTTGCCATTGCGATTGTGGTCGATGATGCCATCGTCGTCGTCGAGGGCGGTCCATGCCAAGCTGGACCAGGGCTACAAGTCTTCCCGTGAGGCTTCTATTGATGCCATGAGTGAACTGGGTGGTGCTATCGTTTCTATTACGTTAGTCATGATGTCTGTGTTCATTCCGGTAAGTTTCATGGGAGGTACGGCAGGTACTTTCTACCGTCAGTTTGGTATCACCATGGCGATCTCTATCGGTTTTTCAGCTTTGAATGCATTGACTTTGTCACCGGCACTGTGCGCAATTTTCTTGAAACCGCATGATGAGGGACATGGAGCAAAGAAGATGACCCGTGTAGAACGTTTCCATACAGCCTTTAATGCGGCTTATGATTCTATATTGAAGAAGTACAAGAAGCATGTAGTATTCTTTATCCATAAGAAATGGTTGTCATTCGGGCTGGTTGCCGCTTCTATCATTTTGTTGGTATTCTTTATGAAGGTTACTCCGACGGGTATGGTGCCCAATGAAGATACCGGTACCATTATGGGTGCGGTGACACTGCCTCCCGGTACTTCACAGGAACGTGCAATGGAAATCTTAAACCGTGTAGACAGCTTGGTGGCTGCCGAACCGGCTGTAGATTCCCGTACGGTGATTTCCGGTTTCGGCTTTATTGGTGGTCAGGGACCTTCTTACGGTTCTATCATTATTAAGCTGAAAGATTGGGAAGAACGCTCCATGATGCAGAATTCGGATATTGTGGTAGGTACGTTGTTTATGCGTGCGCAGAAGATCATCAAGGATGCGCAGGTATTGTTCTTTGCTCCTCCTATGATTCCGGGTTATTCGGCATCCAGTGATATCGAGTTGAATATGCAGGATAAGACCGGTGGAGACTTGAATCATTTTTATGATGTAGTTTTGGACTATATGGATGCGTTGAAGGCACGCCCTGAAATTAATTCGGCCCAGACTACCTTCAATCCGAGTTTCCCCCAATATATGTTGGATATTGATGCTGCTGCTTGTAAGAAGGCAGGAATCAGTCCTAGTGATATTCTGACTACCATGCAGGGATATTTCGGTGGTTTGTATGCTTCTAACTTCAACCGTTTCGGTAAGATGTATCGTGTTATGATTCAGGCGGAACCCGAAGCGACCAAGAATCTGGAATCCTTGAATAGTATCAAGATACGTAATGGGAATGAGATGGCTCCTATTTCCCAGTTCGTTTCTGTCAAGAAAGTATATGGACCGGATGTTATCAGCCGTTTCAATCTTTATACTTCTATCAAAGTGATGGTGGCTCCTGCCAGTGGCTATACTTCCGGACAGGCTTTGCAGGCTATTGCGGAAGTTGCCAAAGAGAATTTGCCTACCGGTTATGGTTATGAGTTGGGAGGTATGGCTCGTGAAGAGGCATCTACCAGTGGCAGTTCCACAGGTATCATCTTCATTCTGTGTTTTGTATTCGTTTATTTGTTGCTGAGTGCACAGTATGAAAGTTACATTCTGCCGTTGTCCGTATTGCTTTCAGTACCGTTCGGTCTGTTGGGTAGCTTCCTGTTTGTAAACGGATTTGCAGCATTGGGAAATATTCCGGCTTTGAAGATGATTTTAGGAACCATGTCAAATGATATTTATATGCAGATTGCATTGATCATGTTGATGGGATTGTTGGCGAAGAATGCCATTCTGATTGTAGAGTTTGCTTTGGATCGCCGTAAGCAGGGAATGAGTATTTCCTGGGCTGCGGTTTTGGGTGCGGCAGCCCGTTTGCGACCGATCTTAATGACCTCATTGGCCATGATTGTAGGTTTGATTCCGTTGATGTTGGCTATGGGAGTTGGTGCTCATGGTAACCGTACTTTGGGAGCTTCGGCTATTGGTGGTATGTTGATTGGTATGATCTTCCAGATCTTTATCGTACCCGTATTGTTTGTGGTATTCCAATGGTTACAAGAGAAATTCAAACCGATTGAGTGGGAAAGTATGGACAATACAGAGGTTGAACCCGAAATTGAACAATACACCCGTAAATGAACAGAAGAACAATGAAAAAGATAATAGGATTATGTTGCGCGACGTTTTTATTAAGCGGTTGCCACATCTATAAATCATACGATCGTCCCGAGTCGATAGATGCCACTGGCATCTATCGTGACCCGGTTGCCGCCAACGATACATTGGCTGCTAACGATACAACCAATATGGGTAACTTGTCATGGAAGGAAATTTTCCGTGATCCGAAATTGCAGATGCTGATTGAAGAGGGATTGGCAAACAATGTAGATATGCAGGCTGCTATCCTGCGTGTAAAGGAGGCCAAGGCGTTATTGACATCAGCTCGTTTGTCTTATCTCCCTTCTTTGGCCCTTGCTCCACAAGGTTCGTTGACTAGTGTGGACAAAAGTACTCCTGTAAAGAACTATACTTTACCTGCTTCTGCAAGCTGGGAAGTTGATTTGTTCGGCAAATTGCTGAATGCCCATCGTGGCCAGAAAGCTTCTTATTTGCAAAGTAAGGCCTATCAGCAGGCAGTGCGTTCACAGTTGATTGGTGGTATAGCCAATGCTTATTATTCTTTATTGATGCTCGACCGTCAAGTCAGTGTGACCGAACAGAATGTGGCGTTAATGAAAGAAACAGTGCGCACTATGGAAGCTATGAAGGAAGCCGGTATGACTACCGAAGCTGCTGTGGCACAGAGTAAAGGGGCTTATCACCAGACGGAGGCTTCATTGGCTGACTTGAAACGCCAGGTGCGTGAAACTGAGAATTCTATCTCCGTATTGTTGGCAAAGGCTCCTCAGAACATAGACCGTGGAACATTGGAGGAACAAGTGATGCCGGCAGATTTGGCGGTGGGAGTTCCTTTACAGTTGCTTGAGAACCGGCCCGATGTAAAAGCGGCAGAATTGGCATTAGCCGACGCTTATTATACTACCAATCAGGCGCGTTCCGCTTTTTATCCCAGTGTTAATATTACAGGTACTCTGGGATGGACTAATGGTTCCAATGGTACAGTGATTTCTAATCCTGCCGTTATGCTTTGGAATGCTATCGGCTCATTGACGCAACCCATTTTCCAGCGTGGAAAATTGATTGCCAACTTGAAAGTATCGAAAGCGGAAGAACAGATTGCCAAGATGAATTATCAGCAGACTATTCTGGAAGCTGGTAAGGAAGTAAGTGATGCTTTGTTCCTGTATGATACGGCAGACAAAAAGTTGAGCGAGCACCAGGCACAGGTTTCTGAAATGCAAAAAGCGGTGGAGATGAACAATGATTTGTTTCAGGCGGGAAAGGCCACTTATCTGGAAATCATTACTGCACAACAGTCATTGCTGAGTGCCCAGTTGAACGAAGTATCCGATACTTTCCAGCGTATGCAGGCTGTTATCAATCTGTACAGCGCATTGGGCGGTGGACGTGAATAATTAACCTTAAAAATAATATGAATATGATTAGTCCGTTAGCTTATGTAGACCCGTCTGCAAAAATCGGGAAAAACGTAACTATTCACCCGTTTGCCTACATTGATAAGAATGTGGAGATAGGTGATGATAATGTAATTATGCCCAACGCCAGCATTATGAGCGGCGCACGCATCGGTAACGGAAATACCATTTATAACGGAGCTGTAATTGCTGCTACTCCGCAAGATTTTAAATATACGGGTGATGATACCATCGCCCGTATAGGTAATAATAATACAATCCGTGAGAATGCGGTAATTATTCGTGCCACTTTCGCCGGAGATGAGACTGTGGTAGGAAGCGGTAACTTTATTATGCAGGGAGCACGTATCTCACATGATGTGACCATCGGTAATAACTGTATTATTGGTAACGGTTCGCAGGTGTCAGGTTGTTGTGTAGTCGAGGATTATGCTATTCTTACTTCCAATGTACTGATGCAGGGAAAGACTCGTTTGGGGACTTATGCCGCCGTACAGGGCGGGTGTCGTTTTACCAAGGATATTCCTCCTTATTGTGTGGCAGCCCATGAGCCTACGGCTTTTTACAGCATCAATACCACCGTGTTGCAACATGAAGGTTTTTCGGAAACGGTTATTAAACATATAGCGCATGCTTTCCGTATATTGTATAAAGTGAATACATCTACAGAGGATGCATTGCGTCGTATTGAAGAACAGGTTCCGTCTAGTCCTGAAATTGTACATCTGATAGAGTTTGTCAGAAGTTCTAAGTTGGGTATTATAAAATAAATGTATCTTTGTCTCCCTTTATGTTAAGAATGAATAGCGTCAGGAAAAAAAGAACGGATAAAACGGTAGTGAAGGAACACATTGTTTTGGCAGCAGCGAAAGCATTTGCACAGAAAGGTGTCAAAACAGTGAGAATGGATGATATTGCTGCCGGATTATCTATATCTAAACGTACGCTTTATGAATTGTTTCATGACAAAGAGGATTTATTACTTGATGTCATGAAGTTACATCGGGAGGAGATGCAGGAATATATGACTCAAGTGGCTTCCAAAGCAGAGAATGTTTTGGAAGTCCTCTTGAAGTTTTTTCAAAGAAGTGCTCAGGATTTTCAGAATACAAACAGGAAATTCTTTGAGGATATTGAGAAATATCCCAAGGTAATGCGTTACATTGACGAAAGCCGGAAGGAGAATTTGGATTCGGCTATGGAATTTTATCGCAAAGGAGTGGAACAAGGCATTTTTAGAAATGATGTAAATTATAATATTGTACGCGCTATGGTATGTGAGCAGATGGATTTGTTGTTGCATTCGGAAATATGCAAGTCCTATTCGCTTGGTGAAATTTATGAAACAGTTGTATTTATGCATATGCGTGGCATTTCCACTGAAAAGGGGTTGAAGATTGTGGATGATTTTTTATTGAATTTAAAAGGAAACGAACATAATAAGTATGGTTAGAAACTAAATAAGTCACTAAATAAAGAATAATAGTTAATGAAATTTTATTGCAAACCTACGTTAACCTTGTTTTTGCTGCTTTATGTAGCAATACAAAGTGCACAAGCACAAGACACATTGAGGATTACCTTACAGGACGCAGTCCGGATAGCATTGAGCGACAATCCCACCATTAAAGTCGCCGGTCAGGAAATCCTGTTAAAGAAAGAAGCCCGCCGGGAAGCTTATGCCGGTCTTTTCCCAGAAGCCAGTTTGGTGGGCAGTTATTCACGAGCCATAAAAAAGCAGTCATTCGCCATGATGGGAGAGGTGATTGAAGTCGGTACAGATAATACTTATAGTGGTGGTCTGTCTGTCAGTCTGCCTGTCTTTGCTCCGGCTCTTTACAAAAGTATCAGTTTGACAAGTACAGATGTGAACCTGGCGGTAGAGAAATCACGTGCTTCACGTCTGGATATGGTAAATCAAGTGACCAAGGCATTTTTTCAGTTGCTTTTGGCACAGGACAGTTATGAAGTGCTGCTTAAAAGTTATAAGCAGAGTGAAGATAATTATAATGTGGTGAAAGCTAAATATGAACAGGGGACTGTCAGTGAATATGATAAGATTAGTGCGGATGTGCAGATGCGCAGCTTGAAACCTACCGTGGTGTCTGCCCGTAACGGAGTGAATTTGGCAAATTTGCAGTTGAAGGTCTTGATGGGAATGGAGTCTGATGTAAAGGTAGCGGTTGAAGGCAATCTGAAGGATTATGAAATGTCTATGTTTACTCGTCAGGCAATGCCTCGTCCAGACAATTTGACAAATAACAGTACGTTGAAGCAATTGGAACTGAATGCATTGCAATTAAAGCAGACGCTGAAGTTGCAGTATACCAACTTTATGCCGACCCTTTCTGCCAGTTTCCAATATATGTATACTTCAATGAATGATAATTTCAAGTTCAAGGAATACGATTGGAGGCCCTATTCTACTATCGGCCTGAATCTAAGCATTCCTTTGTTCAAAGGAAGTAATTTTACTCAATTGAAACAGACCCGTATCCAGATGAAACAACTGGAAGAGAACCGTATCAATACAGAGCGGCAACTCACTATGCAAGCTACCGGTTATTTGGATAATATGGCCGCTAGTACGGAACAGGTGGTAAGTAATAAAGAAGCTGTCTTTCAGGCGGAGAAAGGGCGTACTATTGCCGAAAAAAGATATGAAGTTGGAAAAGGAACTATCTTGGAATTGAATAGTTCGGAAGTGGCTTTAACAGAGGCCCAACTGACTTATAACCAGTCCATCTATGACTATCTGGTAGCTAAAGCTGATTTGGATTTAGTCTTAGGCATTGATGAAGTAACGGAACAATAATACATTAACATAAAGATAACAGTATGAGAAAATATTTTCAATTCGTAGCTTGGCTGGTGGTAACTATGCTGGGGGCATGTTCAGGTGGAACGGAGAGTAAGGAAGCTGCTGATACCGCTATGGAGGACAAACCGGTAGTCCGGCTTGCTTCCGTAACTTCCCGCGATGTAGATCAGATAGAGGAATATACTGCCACTGTTGAAGCGGAAGCGAAAAATAATATAGCTCCGACCTCTCCCGGGCGTATAGACCGTATTTTTGTTGAAGTGGGAGACCATGTATCCAAAGGACAGAAATTAGTACAAATGGATGCGGCAAATCTGAAACAAATGAAATTGCAATTAGAAAATGAAGAAACGGAATTCAGACGTATGGATGAACTGTACAAAGTGGGTGGAGCTTCCAAATCTGAATGGGATGCAGCAAAAACAGCTTTAGATGTACGTCGTACTTCCTATAATAATTTGTTGGAGAATACGCAGTTGTTAAGCCCTATTCATGGAGTGGTTACAGCACGTAATTTTGATAACGGTGATTTATATTCTTCCGCTTCCACTCCTGTGTTGGTCATTGAACAGATCACTCCGGTTAAACTGTTGATCAATGTATCCGAACCTTATTTCCCGAAAGTGACTAAAGGTATGATCGTAAAGGTGAAATTTGATGTGTATGGTGATGAGGAGTTCGAAGGGAAAGTTAGTTTGGTGTATCCTACTATTGATGCTGCTACTCATACTTTTCCTGTAGAGGTAAAATTGGCTAATACCCGTCAGCGTATACGTCCGGGAATGTTTGGCCGTGTGACTGTGAGCTTTGGTACATTGCGGCATGTGGTGGTTCCTGATCAGGCTATTGTGAAACGTGCCGGTTCGGGCGACCGTTATGTATATGTCTACAAAGACGGTAAGGTTTCCTATAATAAAGTAGAATTGGGACGTCGGATGGGAACCGAATATGAATTGATTTCCGGGGTGGAGGATAATTCGCAGGTGGTGGTTGCCGGTCAGACCCGTTTGGCCGATGGTGTGGAAGTGGCAGTAAATTAAAAATTGAGAATTAGTTGATAATACTCCATATTTATTTACCTATATATGATTTTTTAGTTCTTAATTTTTAATTTAACAAACATGAGTTTATACGAAGGAGCGGTTAAAAAACCGATTATGACCTCGTTATGCTTTTTGGCCGTAGCGATCTTTGGTCTGTTCTCATTGTCGAAACTTCCGGTAGACTTGTATCCCGATATTGATACCAATACCATTATGGTTATGACATCTTATCAGGGTGCCAGTGCTTCCGATATAGAGAACAACGTAACCCGTCCGTTGGAAAATACGTTGAACTCGGTTAGTAATTTGAAACATATTACATCCAAGTCTTCAGAAAATATATCAGTTATCACTTTGGAGTTCGAATATGGATATGATATTGACGTGCTGACGAATGATGTGCGTGATAAACTGGATATGGTAAGCTCGGAGCTTCCCGATGAAGTGGAGACACCTATTATCTTTAAGTTCAGTACGGACATGATTCCTATCTTGCTGTTGTCCGTTCAGGCAGAAGAAAGTCAGCCGGCTTTGTATAAGATATTGGATGATAATGTAGTAAATCCTTTGGCTCGTGTTCCCGGTGTGGGAACGGTGTCCATTGCCGGTGCGCCGAAGCGTGAGGTGAATATTTATTGTGATCCCAACAAACTGGAAGCATATGATCTGACGATTGAGACCATCAGTTCCATTGTCGGGGCTGAAAATAAGAATACTCCGGGTGGAACTTTCGATGTGGGCAGTAATACCTATTCCTTGCGTGTGGAAGGAGAATTCAAGGACCCGAAAGAAATGGAGAATATCGTAGTGGGTATACGCAATGGTGCTTCGGTGTATTTGCGTGACGTGGCAACGGTAGTCGATTCTGTAGAAGAACGTGCTCAGGAAACCTATAATAACGGGGTGCAGGGAGCTATGATTGTTGTACAGAAACAATCGGGAGCAAACTCAGTGAACATTTCCCGGAAAGTAATGGATCAGTTGCCTAAGTTACAGAAGTCACTGCCCAGTGATGTGAAACTGGGGGTTATTGTGAACACTTCGGATAATATTTTGAATACCATCGACAGTTTGACGGAAACTATTATGTATGCCATTCTGTTTGTGGTCTTGGTGGTATTTGTTTTCTTAGGTCGTTGGCGTGCTACGGTGATTATCTGTATCACTATCCCCATGTCATTGATTGCCTCCTTTATTTATTTGGCTATCACGGATGGGGGATCTCTGAATATTATTTCTTTGTCGTGCCTTTCTATTGCGATTGGTAATGTGGTGGATGATGCTATTGTTGTTTTGGAAAACGTAACGACCCATATCGAGCGTGGCTCCGATCCGAAACAGGCAGCTATCCATGGAACAAATGAGGTGGCAATTTCTGTTATCGCATCCACATTGACCATGATTGCGGTATTCTTCCCGTTGACGATGGTCAGTGGTATGTCGGGAGTTTTGTTCCGTCAGTTGGGCTGGATGATGTGTGTCATTATGACTATTTCTACTATCTCGGCTCTGTCATTTACTCCGATGATGTGTGCGCAGATGCTTCGCTTGCAAAAAAAACAAAGTAAGTGGTTTGTCACATTCTACAAACCGATAGAACGTGCGTTGGATGGATTGGATAACTGGTATCAGAAACGTTTGAACTGGGCTGTCCGTCACCGCAAGACCATTATTGCCGGTTGTTTCGGGTTCTTTCTGCTGAGCCTGATTTGTGCGAAAGGAATTGGTACAGAGTTTTTTCCGTCACAAGACAACAGTCGTATTTCTGTTCAATTACAATTGCCTATCGGAGCTCGCGTAGAGCGTGCCCAGGCATTGGCCCAGGAGCTGACCGAAAGGTGGCTGAAGAAATATGAAGGGGTGATGCGTATCTGTAACTATACTGTGGGACAGGCTGATGCGGATAATACTTGGGCTTCTATTCAGGATAATGGTAGCCATATCATTTCATTCAATATCAACCTTTATAATCCCGATCAGCGTTCTGTTACGTTGGCAGAAGTCTGCGATGGTATGCGTGAGGATCTGAAAGCCTATCCCGAACTGGATAAAGCCCAGGTTATCTTGGGTGGTAGCAGTGGAGGCATGGGTGGACAGGCCACTGCCGATTTTGAAATCTATGGATATGATTTTACAGAAACAGATAAGGCAGCCGCTGAATTGAAAGAAGCTTTATTGAAAGTGAACGGTGTATCTGAGGTGAATATCAGCCGTCAGGATTATCAGCCGGAATATCAAGTGGATTTTGATCGTGAAAAATTGGCTTTACATGGTTTGAATCTTTCTACAGCAGCTTTGTATCTGCGTAACCGTGTTAATGGTGCTTTATCTTCTTACTATCGGGAAGATGGTGACGAATATGATATCAAGGTGCGTTATGCTCCCCAGTTCCGTACCAGTATTGAAAGTTTGGAGAATATTCTGATTTATACCAATGAAGGTAAAGCAATTCGGGTGAAAGATATCGGCACGGTAGTGGAGCGTTCAGCTCCTCCTACTATTGAACGTAAAGACCGTGAACGTATTGTAACAGTATCTGCTGTGATTTCAGGTGCGCCTTTAGGTAGTGTGGTGGCAGCGGGTGAGTCTATTATTGATAAGATGGATTTACCTGGCGGTATCAGTATCCAGGTGGCAGGGTCTTATGAGGATCAGCAGGATTCATTCAGCGATCTGGGAACTTTGGCTGTTTTGATTATTATATTGGTATTTATTGTAATGGCTGCCCAGTTTGAGTCTCTGACCTATCCGTTTATCATTATGTTCTCTATTCCGTTTGCATTCAGTGGGGTATTGATGGCATTGTATGGAACGGGGACTACATTGAATGTCATGAGTTTGTTGGGAGGTATCATGTTGATTGGTATCGTAGTGAAGAATGGTATCGTGCTTATTGATTACATTACCTTATGTCGTGAGCGGGGTATGTCTGTTATTCATTCGGTCGTTGTTTCGGGCCGTAGTCGTTTACGTCCGGTTTTAATGACCACTTTGACCACTATTCTGGGCATGGTGCCGATGGCGATAGGAGGAGGGGGAAGGTTCTGAAATGTGGCAGCCTTTAGGGGTGTCCGTAATCGGTGGTTTGACTGTATCTACCGTGCTCACCTTGATTTTGGTTCCGGTGCTCTACTGTTCATTTGCGGGTACAGGTATCAAGCGTAACCGTAAGAAGATGAAAGCTTCCCGTGAACTGAATGACTATTATCAAGCACATAAGACGGAGATGACCAAAGGCAAAAAAGAATAATTAATATAGTTGTTATCCGGATTGAAATGAATAGGAGACCGGATGACAGAACTTAAAATAAAAAATGGAATAATGAAATCAGTTTTCATCACTTTCGACCAAGCTTTTTACGAACGTATTCTGGCGTTGTTGGACCGTCAGAATTGTCGTGGATTCAGTTATTGGCAGCAGTTGCAGGGGCGCGGCTCTGTAAAAGGAGAACCGCATTATGGCAGTCACGCGTGGCCCAGTATGTGCTCGGCCATTATGACAGTGGTAGATGATACCAAAGTGGAGCCTTTATTGGACGCTTTGCATAAAATGGATAAGGAAACCGAACAATTGGGATTACGTGCTTTTGTGTGGAACATAGAAAAGACGATTTGAATCTGTCTTTTCATCATTAAAGAAAAAGACTGTTGCCCTCTTTCTGGCGCAGTCTTTTTTCTTTTTTTAGCCTCTATCATGAAGTACTCCGTCTAAAAAATCACTACTTTTGCGGTTAATTTACAAATATAGCAATATGAAAAACTATATACCGGCCACTTTTCTTCTCACTCTTATTGTAGTAGGAGTGTTAATGGGGCTGTATTTCCTCCCCTCCATGTCGGTGGGCGGCAAACCGTTGCGCAAGGTGGACCTGCTGGCTGATATCCGTCCGGATGTGGAAGAAGAAGTATGTGATTCCGACACCATTGTCCTTCCTCCTCCTGTAAAACCTATTTTTGTGGATACATGTAAAACGGGTATTACCTGTATTGAGGATTATTCGGATTCCACCATGCGGGGAATGAAACATTTTTATGAGGCACTTTCCAAAGTGAAAACCATGAAACGCCCTGTGCGTATCGCTTACTTCGGTGATTCTTTTATAGAAGCTGATATTTTTACTGCCGATTTGCGCGAAATGCTTCAACAAGAATTTGGTGGTTGCGGAGTGGGATATGTTCCTGTAACCTCTTCCATCAGCGGTTACCGTCCTACGGTACGCCATACTTTTGGGGGATGGAGCAGTCATTCATCCAATGACTCCGTTGGTTTTGATAAAATGCAGCAAGATATTTCCGGACATTATTTTTTTCCTCGTGAAGGTGCTTATGTACAGTTGAAAGGACAGAGTAAATACGCTTCCCGACTGGATACCTGTGAGGTTTCTACTTTTTATTTCCTGAATAAAGGTTTTGCCGCTGTCCGTTCTAAAGTGAATAATGCTGCGGAAGGAGAGTTACATGAGGAAGTAGGAACAGGAGGTGTGCAGGCTGTTTCGGTGAGAGGAAGGATAGGACAAGTACGGTGGAGTGTGGAACAAGCTGATTCTGTTACTTTCTATGGAGTGGCTATGGACGGCAGGCAGGGAATATCTTTGGATAATTTTAGCGTACGTGGTAGCAGTGGGCTTCATTTACGTAGTATTCCTTTACATACGCTTTGCGATTTCCAACGTCTTCGTCCATACGATTTGATTGTGGTCCAATATGGTTTGAATGTGGCTACGGAACGGGGAGTAAAATACGATGGCTATAAGAAAGGGATGCTTTCGGTGATAGAACATTTGAAGACTGCTTTTCCTGAAACCAGCATTTTACTGGTCAGTGTGGGTGACCGTGAATATAAAAACGAGAATGGAGATCTCCGCACCATGCCCGGAGTCAAGAATCTTATCCGTTATCAACAGTCCATTGCGGCTGATAGCCATATCGCTTTTTGGAATATGTATGAGGCAATGGGAGGTCAAGGAAGCATTGTCGATATGATCGGGCAAAAAATGGCGAATCTTGATTATACCCATATCAATTTTAAGGGAGGCAAGCATTTGGCAGGTATCTTATTTGAAACATTGATGTATGGCAAAGAGCAATATGAAAGACGGAAAGCTTATGAGGAGGAATAACAGATTTCCTGGTCTGTCCGGTATAGCAATGGTATTGTTCCTGTTCTTGCTGTTTCCATGTCTTTATGCTCAGGATGCTATTCCGGCATTGTCCCGGCCGTTGGAGCCGCTTCGCATACCCGGTGAAACAAAGGAAATGCATCGGGGTATGCGGCTGATAACAGTACATGATTCACTTCCGGCGAGTTTTACTCATTCTTTGGATAATGTGATAGAAGATGAGAACCGTTCGCTTTCTCCTTTCTTTCAAAAGTTGAATGATATGACAGGACCGGTACGGATAGTCCATATAGGTGATTCTCATGTGCGGGGGCATCTTTATCCATTAATAACCCGTCGTCGTCTGGAACATGATTTTGGTGCTGAGGCTGTTTATCCTGATGTTATTTCATATCGTACCGGTGGGTTGGCACATGAAACGGGCGAACCGGGTATTGTTTATCATATGATTGGCATTAATGGAGCTACTTCTGTTACTTTTTCTGATGATGAAAAAATAAAAGAAATAGCTTCTTTGCATCCCGATCTGATTATTGTTTCTTTTGGAACCAATGAGGCACATAGCCGCCGTTATCTGGCTCAGGCTCACAAAATGCAGATAGGCAGACTGTTGGGTATGTTGAAAGCAGCCTGTCCTGAAGCGGCTTTTTTACTGACTACACCTCCCGGAGCATACGTGGGACGTCGTCGTGCACGTACCATTAATCCGAGAACCGTAACGGCGGCGCGTATTATAAAGGAGTATGCACAAGAGAATAAAATGGCAGTTTGGGATATGTATAATATAGTAGGAGGAAAGACAGATGCTTGTCGTAACTGGACGAAGCACCACATGCTTCGTGCGGATGGCATTCATTTCACTCCCGATGGATATCGTTTACAAGGTAATTTATTACATCAGGCACTGATTAAAGCGTATAATGAATATGTGGCAACTGGATTGGAGTAAACTGGCTGAGGTATTGACTTATAATGCCAAGCAACCGATGATTTTTAGCAGCGGCTTGTTTTTGTTTCTGTTTTTAGGCTTTAGCCTGATTTATATGTTATTGCAGAAGAAGGATACGGCACGCATCCTGTTTGTAACGCTGTTTTCTTATTATTTTTATTATAAGAGTAGCGGTTTTTATTTTTTCTTGCTGGGGGTGGTGACAGTGACGGATTTCTTGCTGGCAGGGCGTATGGCGAATACCGAAACTCAATGGAAACGGAGGGTTTTGCTGCTGGCAAGTTTGGGAATAAATTTAGGATTGCTCTGTTATTTCAAGTACACCAATTTCTTTTATCAGATACTGGCTCCTTTGTGGAATGGGAAATTCCAGCCGTTGGATATTTTCTTGCCGGTGGGAATATCGTTCTTCACTTTCCAGTCTTTAAGTTATACCATAGATGTTTACCGTCGTGAGCTGGTTCCTTTGAACAGGTTGCTGGATTATACATTTTATGTGTCTTTTTTTCCGCAGCTGGTAGCGGGGCCTATTGTACGTGCCCGCGATTTTATTCCTCAAATCAGGCAACCGCTGTTTGTTTCCTCGGAGATGTTTGGCACTGGTGTTTTCTTTATCATCAGCGGATTATTCAAGAAAGCTGTAATCTCCGATTATATCAGTGTAAATTTTGTGGAACGTATTTTTGATAATCCGGCTCTTTATTCCGGGGTTGAGAATTTGTTTGGTGTATATGGGTATGCTTTACAGATTTATTGTGACTTTTCCGGATATAGTGATATGGCTATCGGGTTTGCTTTGCTGTTGGGTTTCCGTTTCCCTATGAATTTTAATTCGCCTTATAAAGCCGATAGTATAACCGATTTCTGGCATCGTTGGCATATCTCTCTTTCTACATGGTTGCGGGATTATCTTTATATCTCATTGGGGGGAAACCGCAAGGGGAAGGTACGTACTTATATTAATTTGTGCCTTACTATGTTGTTAGGTGGTTTGTGGCATGGTGCATCTTGGAATTTTGTGATATGGGGAGGATTTCATGGAATAGCACTGGCTGCACAGAAATTCTGGCGTAACTTGCTGCATAAGCCTAAGACGGCTACCAGTAAGGGCATTCGTAAATTTTTTGCAGTTCTTGTTACTTTCAATTTTGTTTGTTTCTGCTGGATATTTTTCCGTAATACGACTTTTGAAGCTTCGGTTGTTATGTTGAAGCAGATATGTACAGCTTTCCATCCCGAGGTATTCATGCAGCTGATAGAAGGTTATTGGAAAGTGTTTGTTTTGATGGGAATAGGGTATTTGCTACATTTTGCTCCTGATAGTTGGCAGAATGCGTGTTGTCGTGGAGTGGTAAAATTACCTTTATTGGGAAAGGCATTATTGTTGGTAGTACTGATTTATTTGGTTATCCAGATAAAGAGCAGTGATATTCAGCCGTTTATTTATTTCCAGTTCTAACGGAATAGTTATCAAATCGGGGGTCTGACTAGCTATCTTTTCAGACACCCTAAATACTATTCTAGTAAGTATTTATTAATACATCTACGATCCCAATTTATACCTCTCTTTACAATTTTTGCAGGGATACCTGCTAATATTATATTCGGTTCGTTGAATACTTTGGTTACAATACTTCCCCAACCCACAATACTGTTATCGGGTATTTTTGTATTTTTACCGATCTTTACATCTTTCCCTACCCATACATGCTTGCCTATTTCTATACTTTGAGCAAAATTAATCGGTTCTCCCTTTAAATTTGTTATAGTATGTGCGTCGGTACACCAAATATCAATGCCCCAGCTTAATTGACTGTCTTCTCCTATGCTAACATTTGATTTATCTTCTTGTAAATATAAAGTAACTCCATTGATAACTACACGATTACCTATATCAACTCTACAATTATTGGCAACTCTTGAAACACCAGCTCCCAAACCGGGCAACTGGCCGATGATGAGTTTTAGTCCACTCATCCCTAGTATGTTGGAATAGCGTAAAATGATTGTTCCTAAATTAACCGTGTTATTGTTTCCCTTGATAATCAATAGAAAACCTTCGTTAAGAAGTAGTTTTTCAACATTCTCTTCTGAATCGAAATGCATGGAAACATGATTGTTGTTTCCTGTAATTATGATATTGGATTGATTGATGATTTGATTGAATTGTTCATGATGGGAGGATATACAATCTATTTTCTTATGTGGTAAAATAATTGTAATTTCATTGCCTTGACCGTTGATGTTTTTCATCTCATTCTAATTTAATAGTTTATACAACTTCTTTTATTTTATATTTGAAGAATATTCTTGTATTATCGTGTTGGTTAGTTTAGAGAATATTTCTGGAGATAGTAAATAAAAAGGAGTGTCTTCTTTTTCTTTTTTAAAGCGTATAAATAGATGTTTGATGTCTCGGGCTTCCGGATATTCATAAGCTTCTATTCTTTCTATATGTATTCCTTCTTGTTTCAATTGTTTTAATATGTGTTTCCATTGCTGCTTGGATAGGAACCGGCATACATCATATAAGGAGAGGGGTGTTCCGTCCGAAGCTGTTATGATAGTAGAAGTTATATTCATTTTGATGATTTGATGAGGACAAATATAGCAATAAAAAATTATATAGTTTATGGGGGCATTGACTAAATGCCAGAATATTATTTATTTTCAGTTCCCTTTATGATATAAAGTGGGGATGAAACTTGCAAACTTGCAAAACTTGCAGCACTTCCACACCCACACACGTGCGCGTACATTATAATGTGGAAAAATGAGAGAACATAAGGAGAATGTGACAAGCAACGGTGGAGGAGGACAAACGGACGATGCAGGGGAGAGCTGAAATGGAGGAAAGCATGACGGAGCACAGAAAGTGGAGCGGGGAAAAGGGAGAGATGTGACAGGATCTTTGGTGGAAAGAGGAGGGACCGTATAAGAAGAAAAAAGGAAAGCGGAAGACAGAAACCGGAATCGGACAGACACAGGTGGCAAAGGGATGACTGCCCGAATCTTCAGCAGGTACTTGTATAGGCCGGGCCTTCCGCCAATCATGCTGGTACAGCTTGTACAATCCTGGGGAGAACAAGCTGTCGGCATGAGGAATAACGCGTTATCAATCTAAATGGAACACGTTACTAACGTGCAGGCCTGTATGTTAGTAACGTATAGGGCCACACGTTACTAACTTTACGGAACACATGTTACTAACCTTTCGGAACATATGAACTGTATGAAGACGCACGGCATGGCATCCTGTTCCGAGGCACTGTCCTGCCAGAAGACCTGCCAGCTGCTGTTCTTCAGCCGGCACTGGCTGTAGTAATGGTCTTTTAAAGAAATCTCCTCATCAAGACGCATATATTTCGCAAAAGAGAAAAAGCGTGAACAAGAAAACAGGAGGAGATCAGATCATTCACAGATCACAATAAAGAAATAGAGTGGAATTCTGGAACATATTATTTTGTTGCATTATAATGTACGCGCACGTGTGTGGGTGTGGAGATGCTGCAAGTTTTGCAAGTTTGCAAGTTTGCCTTCCGTTTTTCCGTCTTTTCTTGTTTTTCGTCTGCTGTTTTCGTATGGGCCCCTTCCTTTTTTCCGTCCTTATACGCGCGTGCGAATATTATAATGTGTGTGTCTTTTTCCTCCGGTGTCCTCCGTTATAAAAACATGCTTTGTAACACATCTGTTATTCAGAGTATTACAAAAAAGTTTCAGGAAATCCGTATAATTTTTCCTTCGTATGTTTGCTGGTAATCGTTAAAAGGTCTACCTTTGCATCCGCAATCGAGAGAGATGCGGCACTTCAGACAGTGTGTGACTGACTTGGTGAAACAAACGTAGGAGAGTTTTCCTTGACAGTGTCTGCACCCAGTATCTTACCTTAGCGGGGCTAAGGGAGCGAGAACGGATAAGACCTGGGGAGGATGGACGTCCCGCCTTTTATGGAAGTTTCGGAAAAAAAACTTTTTCAAAAAAAAAACTTTCGAAAACATTTGGCGGTTACGATAAAATCTCTTACCTTTGCATCCGCTTTCGGAAACGATGGCAAAACATAAATGAGAGTTCTTTGAAAGATTTAAGATAAACAAACAAGTAGTACAAGCCGGTGCACCGTATGTAATATATATGGTGTACGGAAAAAACAAGAACCGTCAATATTGATATTGATAGATTTGGAATCCTTGAGCAGATTATCAACTGAACAGTTGGAAAAGATATTATTACAATGAAGAGTTTGATCCTGGCTCAGGATGAACGCTAGCTACAGGCTTAACACATGCAAGTCGAGGGGCAGCATGGTCTTAGCTTGCTAAGACTGATGGCGACCGGCGCACGGGTGAGTAACACGTATCCAACCTGCCGTCTACTCTTGGACAGCCTTCTGAAAGGAAGATTAATACAAGATGGCATCATGAGTCCGCATGTTCACATGATTAAAGGTATTCCGGTAGACGATGGGGATGCGTTCCATTAGATAGTAGGCGGGGTAACGGCCCACCTAGTCTTCGATGGATAGGGGTTCTGAGAGGAAGGTCCCCCACATTGGAACTGAGACACGGTCCAAACTCCTACGGGAGGCAGCAGTGAGGAATATTGGTCAATGGGCGAGAGCCTGAACCAGCCAAGTAGCGTGAAGGATGACTGCCCTATGGGTTGTAAACTTCTTTTATAAAGGAATAAAGTCGGGTATGGATACCCGTTTGCATGTACTTTATGAATAAGGATCGGCTAACTCCGTGCCAGCAGCCGCGGTAATACGGAGGATCCGAGCGTTATCCGGATTTATTGGGTTTAAAGGGAGCGTAGATGGATGTTTAAGTCAGTTGTGAAAGTTTGCGGCTCAACCGTAAAATTGCAGTTGATACTGGATATCTTGAGTGCAGTTGAGGCAGGCGGAATTCGTGGTGTAGCGGTGAAATGCTTAGATATCACGAAGAACTCCGATTGCGAAGGCAGCCTGCTAAGCTGCAACTGACATTGAGGCTCGAAAGTGTGGGTATCAAACAGGATTAGATACCCTGGTAGTCCACACGGTAAACGATGAATACTCGCTGTTTGCGATATACAGCAAGCGGCCAAGCGAAAGCGTTAAGTATTCCACCTGGGGGTACGCCGGCAACGGTGAAACTCAAAGGAATTGACGGGGGCCCGCACAAGCGGAGGAACATGTGGTTTAATTCGATGATACGCGAGGAACCTTACCCGGGCTTAAATTGCAGATGAATTACGGTGAAAGCCGTAAGCCGCAAGGCATCTGTGAAGGTGCTGCATGGTTGTCGTCAGCTCGTGCCGTGAGGTGTCGGCTTAAGTGCCATAACGAGCGCAACCCTTGTTGTCAGTTACTAACAGGTTCCGCTGAGGACTCTGACAAGACTGCCATCGTAAGATGTGAGGAAGGTGGGGATGACGTCAAATCAGCACGGCCCTTACGTCCGGGGCTACACACGTTACAATGGGGGGGTACAGAGGGCCGCTACCACGCGAGTGGATGCCAATCCCAAAACCTCTCTCAGTTCGGACTGGAGTCTGCAACCCGACTCCACGAAGCTGGATTCGCTAGTAATCGCGCATCAGCCACGGCGCGGTGAATACGTTCCCGGGCCTTGTACACACCGCCCGTCAAGCCATGGGAGCCGGGGTACCTGAAGTGCGTAACCGCGAGGAGCGCCCTAGGGTAAAACTGGTGACTGGGGCTAAGTCGTAACAAGGTAGCCGTACCGGAAGGTGCGGCTGGAACACCTTTTTCTGGAGAGGACGAAAGATCGATAAGGTTTTTGTTCTTGTACTGCTGGTGTTGTTTATTCAAGATATGATTCCGTAATGATACGGAAGAGAGAAAGTAAGAAGCCGGGTCTAATTAAACAGACTAGGTTGAACTTAGTCCTATAGCTCAGTTGGTTAGAGCGCTACACTGATAATGTAGAGGTCGGCAGTTCAACTCTGCCTGGGACTACGAACGGAATCAAGTTCGGGGGATTAGCTCAGCTGGCTAGAGCATCTGCCTTGCACGCAGAGGGTCAACGGTTCGAATCCGTTATTCTCCACTCCATCGGAAACGTAAGAAACGAAGATGAACGATCTATGACATATTGTACAAGCAAACAGTAATTTTAGTAGTAAAGAGCTGAAAGTATATATCATCCCGCTGGCACGCAAGTGTGGGCGAATGGATAAGGAAAGTAAAGAAGGGCGCATGGCGGATGCCTTGGCTCTCGGAGGCGATGAAGGACGTGATAAGCTGCGATAAGCTTTGGGGAGGTGCAAATGACCTTTGATCCAGAGATTTCCGAATGGGACAACCCAATATCTTGAAGAGGTATTATCCAACGTTGTTGGAGGCTAACGCAGGGAACTGAAACATCTTAGTACCTGCAGGAATGGGTGGGGTTGTAGGACTACGCCGTTGCATGAAGACATCAGAGAAGAACTTTCTGGAAAGAAAGACCATAGAGCATGACAGTTGCGTATTCGAATGTTGTCGAAGCATAGTAGTATCCTGAGTAGCGCGGAGCACGAGGAATTCTGCGTGAATCTGCCGGGACCATCCGGTAAGGCTAAATACTCCCGAGAGACCGATAGCGAACCAGTACCGTGAGGGAAAGGTGAAAAGCACTTCGAACAGAAGAGTGAAATAGTTCCTGAAACCGTGCGCCTACAAGCGGTCGGAGCTCGTTAATGAGTGACGGCGTGCCTTTTGCATAATGAACCTACGAGTTGCCTTTGCCGGCAAGGTTAAGTGTGACGACACACGTATCCGAAGCGAAAGCGAGTCTGAACAGGGCGTATAGTCGGCAGTGGCAGACGCGAAACCAAGTGATCTACCCTTGGCCAGGTTGAAGGCTGGGTAACACCAGCTGGAGGACCGCACCAATAAGCGTTGAAAAGCTTCTGGATGAGCTGAGGGTAGGGGTGAAAGGCTAATCAAACTTGGAGATAGCTCGTACTCCCCGAAATGCATTTAGGTGCAGCCTTGCGGGTTACTGATGTGAGGTAGAGCGACTGATAAGATGCGAGGGCTTCACCGCCTATCAAGTCTTGACAAACTCCGAATGCGCATCAGTTCTACCGCAGGAGTGAGGGCATGGGTGCTAAGGTCCGTGCCCGAGAGGAGAAGAATCCGGACCACCTGCTAAGGTCCCGAAATGACAGCTAAGTTAAACTAACGAAGTCTGACTGCTAAGACAGCTAGGATGTTGGCTTGGAAGCAGCCATTCATTTAAAGAGTGCGTAACAGCTCACTAGTCGAGGAGTCGGGCGTGGATAATAATCGGGTATCAAGTTGTCTACCGAAGCAGTGGGATCATTTATATGATCGGTAGGGGAGCATTCCAGTCAGCGTCGAAGGCGTACCGTGAGGTATTCTGGAGCGTCTGGAAAAGCAAATGTAGGTATAAGTAACGATAAAGGGGGCGGGAAACCCCCTCGCCGAAAGACTAAGGTTTCCTGATCAACGCTAATCGGATCAGGGTCAGTCGGGTCCTAAGGCTCAGCCGAACGGCGATGCCGATGGCAGAAACGGTTAATATTCCGTTACTACCTTCAGGAGTGACGTGGAGACGCAGTAGTGACAGTGCCGCCATCTGACGGAATAGATGGTTGAAGGGTGTAGGAGTCGATCATGGCAGGCAAATCCACCATGAGATCCGAACCTGACAGTATGCCGCGTCCTTCGGGACAAGGCAATAGTGCGCGTAAGCATGCTGCCGAGAAAATCCGCTAAACTTAATCCTGTAGGTACCCGTACCGCAAACGGACACACGTAGTCGGGATGAATATTCTAAGGCGCTTGAGTGATTCACGGTTAAGGAACTAGGCAAACTGACCCTGTAACTTCGGGATAAAGGGTCCCTACCCTTTTATGGGAGGGCGCAGAGAATCGGTCCAGGCAACTGTTTAACAAAAACACAGGGCTGTGCCAAATCGAAAGATCCAGTATACAGCCTGACACCTGCCCGGTGCTGGAAGGTTAAGAGGAGATGTCATCGATAAGAGAAGCGTTGAATTGAAGCCCCAGTAAACGGCGGCCGTAACTATAACGGTCCTAAGGTAGCGAAATTCCTTGTCGGGTAAGTTCCGACCTGCACGAATGGTGTAATGATCTGGACGCTGTCTCAACCGTGAGCTCAGTGAAATTGTAGTATCGGTGAAGATGCCGATTACCCGCGATGGGACGAAAAGACCCCGTGAACCTTTACTATAGCTTATCATTGAATCTGGGCACGTGATGTGTAGGATAGGTCGGAGGCTTTGAAGCAGGTACGCCAGTATTTGTGGAGCCGCTGTTGAAATACGACCCTTCATTTGTTTGGATTCTAACCCGTGTATATGGGGACACTGATTGGTGGGTAGTTTGACTGGGGTGGTCGCCTCCAAAAAGCGTAACGGAGGCTTCTAAAGGTGCCCTCCGGCCGATTGGTAACCGGCCTTAGAGTGTAATGGCATAAGGGCGCTTGACTGGGAGACTGACAAGTCGATCAGGTAGGAAACTAGAGCATAGTGATCCGGTGTTTCCGTATGGAAGGGACATCGCTCAAAGGATAAAAGGTACTCCGGGGATAACAGGCTGATCCCTCCCAAGAGCTCATATCGACGGAGTGGTTTGGCACCTCGATGTCGGCTCGTCACATCCTGGGGCTGGAGAAGGTCCCAAGGGTTGGGCTGTTCGCCCATTAAAGTGGCACGCGAGCTGGGTTCAGAACGTCGTGAGACAGTTCGGTCTCTATCTATCGTGGGCGCATGAAATTTGCGTGGCTCTGACACTAGTACGAGAGGACCGTGTTGGACAGACCTCTGGTTTGCCGGTTGTGCCGCCAGGTGCATTGCCGGGTATCTAAGTCTGGATCGGATAAGTGCTGAAAGCATCTAAGTACGAAGCCGGCCACAAGATTAGATTTCTCAGGGTCGTTGTAGACTACGACGTTGATAGGATGCAGGTGTAAAGGTAGAGATACCAAAGCCGAGCATTACTAATTGCCCGTTCACTTTCTTTATATGTTGGATGGTGTATACCTTTGGTTTTTACTACAGAATGAAATTACGATAACAGCTCAACAATATGTCAACCTTATTCAGGTGGCTATAGCGTGAGGGTTCCACCTCTTCCCATTCCGAACAGAGAAGTTAAGCCTCACCACGCCGATGGTACTGCGTCACAGTGGGAGAGTAGGTAGCCGCCGTTTTGATTGAAGCCTCCGGACTTGAAGAAGTTCCGGAGGCTTTTTTTTGTATCCGCACGTGTGAAATGTGACCTCTACTATTGCTCATCTCCCAATTATGGATTACTTTTGCCCATAACCTAAAAATAATACGTCAATGGATACATTATTACCATTTGCATTACTATGCTTTACTTCTTTTTTCACATTAACCAACCCGTTGGGAACCATGCCTGTATTTTTGACTATGACTAAAGGAATGGATGATGAAGAACGGCGTCATATTGTGAAACGTGCTACTATCATTTCCTTTATTACACTTCTGGCTTTTACTTTTTCCGGGCAATTTTTATTCAAATTCTTTGGAATATCGACCAATGGCTTTCGTATTGCTGCCGGTTTTATTATTTTGAAGATTGGGTATGATATGTTGCAGGCACGTTTTACTAATACGAAGTTGAAAGATGAAGAAATTAAAACGTATGCCAATGATATTTCAATTACCCCGTTATCTATTCCTATGCTTTGCGGTCCCGGTGCTATAGCTAACGGAATAATGTTAATGGATGATGCAAATACTTGGACCATGAAGGGAATTCTGATCGGAATAATTGGTTTGATTTATTTTATCACCTATCTTATATTGCGGGCTTCTACCCGGTTGGTTTCTATTCTTGGTGAAACTGGAAATAACGTGATGATGCGCTTGATGGGACTTATTCTGATGGTAATAGCAGTAGAGTGTTTCGTTAGCGGGTTCCGTCCGATATTAATTGATATTATCCAATCAAGTAGGATTTAATCAAAAAAGAGAATGTGCTCGAAGTAGAAAACGATCACTTTGAGCACATTTTGGGTAATTATATAGATGTGGTTAGTCAAATTCGACTAGTATACGGAATACTTTTCCGGGAGCTGCCGCCCATTCTTTCATGGCCTGTATTGCTGCTTCGGGCTTGACTACTTTGCTGATCAATTCATCTTTTGGGCAAGTACCTTGTTCCATGTAGCGGATAACTGCTCTGAAATCTGTGGGCAATGCATTACGTGATCCGCGGATATCAAGTTCTTTCTGGACAAAATATTTAGTTTGAAAAGAAACTTCTGATTTTGCATACCCTATACATACCACTCTCCCGGTAAATCCGACTTCATTGACGGCCATAACATAGGTCGCAGGACTGCCGACAGCTTCAATGACTACATCAGGACCGAGTCCTTCCGTAATCTTTGTCAGGCATTCATGTACATTTTCTGTCATGGAATTGATGGTATGGTGAGCACCTATCCGTTTGGCAAGTTCCAATTTCTCGTCGTCCAGGTCTACAGCGATAACGGTAGCTCCGCGAAGAGCTGAACGTACAATAGCTCCCATACCGATCATTCCGCAACCAATGACCATCACTATATCAATATCTGTAACTTGTGCCCTGGGAAACCGCATGAAAGCCTACGCTCATCGGTTCGATCAGTGCACAGTCACGAGGAGGAATTCGATGGGCCGGGATTATTTTTCCAAGGCAATGCGATATATTCACACATGGCTCCGTTGCGCTGAACCCCTAAAGTTTCATTATGTTCACAGGCATTTACTCTGCCGTTACGACAGGAAGCACATTTACCGCAATTGGTATAGGGATTAACTGTAACGCTCATGCCGGGTTTTAAAGAATCCGGCACATCCTTGCCCACAGCTTCTATGACAGCTCCTACTTCATGTCCAGGAATAACGGGCAACTTTACCATTGGGTTACGGCCTAAGAATGTATTCAAGTCCGAGCCGCAAAAACCGACGTATTTAATTTTCACAAGAACTTCTCCCGGTTCCAAGACCGGTTTCTCGATGTCTACTACCTTCATTTCGGAAGGAGCGGTAATTTGAATTGCTTTCATTTTTTATTTATTTTTAATCAGTTTAATCAATCACTTTGTATCCTTTCCAGCCATAATAGGCGCAAAACAGGAAACAAATCATAGGAATAGCATAAGCTATATGATAGATGTGTTCGTTCAGATGCATCATATAAGCTGTGAGTTGGGGCAAGCAAGCATTTCCAACGATGGCCATAACTAGAAATGCCGAGCCACTTTTGGTGTTGTTGCCTAAATCAGTCAAAGCGAGCGAGAACTGAGTGGGATACATGATAGACATGAAAAAAGAGATGCCCAGCATGGCATAAAGACCTGTCCAACCGCCAAAACAAACCACAACAATACATAGCAAGACATTAATCAGCGCATATACCAAGAGCATGTCTTGTGGACGGAATTTTACCATGAGTAGTGTGCCTGTCCATCTTCCTGCCAAAAAAGCCAGCATATAAAGGCCGAAAAAGGTGGTGGCTGTATTTTCAGGTAGTTCTGCATAGGTACAACAGTAGACTAGAAATAAACTGTTAATGGCTGTCTGACCACCATTGTAGAAGAATTGTGCAATAACTCCCCAACGAAGATGAGAACGTTTTAAGACTCCGAAATCAATTAATTTTTCTCCTTTATATTCTACTCCTTCCATCGTATTTCCTTCTTTGATTTTAGGTAATTTGGAGAAGATAAAGATGATGGCAATAACAATGAGTAGCATAGCTAGCAGCAGATAAGGAAGTTTCATGGCGTCTGTTTCTGTTTGAATGTAACCTTCCCAGCCACCGGGAAAAGAAGTGGGCAGGGTGTCGCGGGTATAGTGGTTGCCACTCAGAATCAGTTTGCTGAGAAACATGGCAGCTATAAAAGCTCCCAGCCCATTGAATGATTGTGCCAGATTCAATCGACGGGGCGCACTTTTCGGATCTCCCAAAGCGGTTACATAAGGATTGGCTGCCGTTTCTAAAAAACACATTCCGGTGGCAATGATAAAGAATATGCATAGATATGCCCAATATTCTTTCAGCATGGCAGCGGGGAAGAACAGTAACCCACCACATGCCGCCAGTAATAACCCGAAAATAATTCCCGATTTGTAGCTGTATTTTTTCATGAACATAGCGATGGGAATGGGACAGATGAAATAGGCAAGCCAGTAGGCTGTTTCTGTGAATGATGCTTCGAAAGCGTTTAACTCACAGGTTTTCATCAGCTGTCTTATCATAGTAGGTAGCAGATTGCTGCTGATAGCCCATAGGAAAAACAGGCAGAATATGAGCATCAATGGTACATAATAGTTCTTATTTTTCATGGTATGGATTTATAAGTGTCAGTTGATTATTCTGACATGTTTTTTATGTAAGGAAGAGATATGAGATTTTTGAAACCATAAAATCTTTCGGCGTTTTTACCTAAAAAAAGTGCTTTCTCTTCTTGTGTCATTTCAGTCGTTTTAAGGATGAAATCGTAAGACATCTTGTAAGTAATGGCCGTAATGGTCCGAGGGTAATCCGATCCCCACATCAGTTTGTCCATACCTACCAGATCTGCTGCTTCTTTAATGGCTTTAACCGCTCCGTGAAACGGATAGAATTCACTGTTGAACAACCAGGTGATCCCCCCGGATTCTATCATGACATTTTTATGGCGGGCCAACTTTATTTGTTCTTGCCAATGAGGAGTGGTGACCATACCGAAATGTCCGATAGCGATTCGAAGCTGCGGATATTCCTGAATGATTTCTTTCATTTCCTGTACTTGTGTATCCCCATCGGCTAAATCAATGGAAAGGATAATGTCTTTTTCTTGCATGTAATGGAACATTTCCATCATTTCGTCACAGTTCAGCATGACTCTTCCTTCTTTTAGAAAAAGGCGGTGTGCCGGGATTTTTATTGCTTTGAAACCGGAACTTATTAATTCCTTGGCCTGTTGCAGATAACCGGGTTTACGAAATTCGCACATACCGCATACAAAGAAACGGTCTGGGTATTTATGGGACACTTTTGCGAGGTATTCATTTTGGATGCCATCAATAAATTCCTGAGTGACTACGGCAGCCGATACTTGTGCATAGTCCATGTTCGAGAGAAAAACCTCGGCACTATTCCGCCCGTCAATCATAAAGGGCGGAACCATCTGACGTTCTTCCCCCATAAATAACGAACGTCCGTTGGTTAAAGTACGGATAGGCAATCCGTTGACTTCCGTATCTTGCCGTAGCCAAAGATGGGAGTGTGCATCTATTATGTTAAAATCCATCATTATTTTCCTTTGTATTATGAATTAGCCCAACTGACACGCATTTGTTCTCCGATAATTTCTTGCACTTCCTTTACAAGGTTCCAATCAATGGGTTCTTCGGCATATGTTATATTTTTCAATACATTATCCGGATTGGCCGAACTGAACAAAGTGGTGGCGATACGTGGATTGCTGACAGAATATTGAATAGCCAGTTTCTCTATAGGATAATTTTTGGACAGGCAATGTTGAACAGCTTTCCGACAGGCTTCTACCAGTGATTGGGGGGCCGGATGCCATGCAGGAACCCCACGTTGGGAGAGTAAGCCCATTGAAAGGGGGGAGGCATTGATAATGCCGATATTCTTTGATTCAAAATAATCCAGATAATCAGTCAGTTTCTCGTCATTCAGACAATAATGGCAGAAGTTAAGTACGCTTTCTACTGTTCCCGGTTCCGAGTGATCAATGATCCATTTTAAGTTTTCTAATTGCAAGTCTGTGATACCTACATGTCCCACAATACCTTTCTTTTTAAGTTCTACCAGTGCAGGTAATGTTTCGTTGACTACCTGATTCATGTCTGAAAACTCTACATCGTGTACATTAATCAGATCGATATATTCAATGTGGAGTCTGTCCAAGCTTTCATACACACTTTCCGTTGCACGTTTTCCGGAATAATCCCATGTGTTGACTCCATCTTTTCCATAGCGTCCCACTTTGGTAGAGAGATAATATTTGTCACGTGGTATTTCTTTCAATGCTTTGCCTAATACGGTTTCGGCCTTGTAGTGCCCGTAGTAGGGAGATACATCAATAAAATTCATTCCATTCTCTACTGCTGTGTAAACAGCTTTGATACCCTCTGCTTCGCGGATATCATGAAAAACTCCTCCTAATGAAGATGCGCCGAAACTAAGATTGGAAACCCGCATACCGGTTTTCCCGATTTCATTGTAATTCATAGCTCTATTTATTTTTAGATTTATTTCCGGCATCAAAAATAGAGGAATAACCTTTAGGTATATGGTGGAAGAGGTTGAAAAAAGTACGTAAACCTTTGCGTAAAAATAATAAGACGGTTACTTTTTATATAGTTCTCTATATTGCTGTGGAGTAACGTCTGTGATTTTTTTGAATAGGCGGTTAAAATAAGAATGGTCTTCATAAGCAAGGAGATAGGCTATGTTTTTTACGGGAATATCCTCTGTAATCAGAATTAATTGGGCTTTCTCTATTTTTTTCTGATTAATATATTGCAGCGGTGTGTTACCGACTTCTTTTTTGAAAAGACGGATAAAATGATCTTTTGAGAGGCATGAGATTGCTGCCAATGAGTCTATATCTACTGTTTTATAGATATTTTTTCGGATGTGGGACAAAACTTTTTGGATACGGTTATCGTTGACTTCCACTTTAGGTTTGGCGTCTTTTAAAAAGCGGGCAATAAGTTGATATACTATACCTCTGGATTCGACTTTGTCACAGAAGGTACGCTGTTTATTTTTAATGATGTTTCTGATTAATGTGGGGTTGTTGTCATAGCTTGTCGGGTCGGATTGAGGAAGCTGCATGGTAGGATTTATTTCACATAACCTTTTAATAAGTGGTAATTCCAGGTTGCCCGCAGGTATTTCTATCGGGAAATTCCAATCTTCCAGAATGCCGGATTCCGATTGATGGTCTTCATATATATGGAGATAATAATGAGTGAAATGAGAATTGCACTGATAACTATGGGTAGTGAATGATGGCACCAGATATAGATGATGTGGTTTTAGTTCCTGCATTCCATCGGGAAATATTATTTGGGCGGTTCCTTCCATTATATAATAGAGTCGGGTAAAAGGGCTGCTTACGTTTTTCCAGTTCCAGTCTGCATTGTGAATGGCTAGTCCTACATTTAATATAAGTAAATGTAATTGGTCGATTGATTGTGTCATATTCCTTAAGTTATTAGAATGAAAGATTCAGTTTCGTACAAAGTAAGCAAAAGTATATATATAATCCAATGGGAAATCGATATTTTCATATCAAATCACCTGTTTTGGTATTTGTTTTTGAATTATTTCAGGTAAAAGTCGATATTATCCTACATAATGGCGCATTTGGATAATATAAATTGGTTTCAACTCTGTATATTTGCACTATTGATAATTGAAAAACATATAAAGCAATTATACTATGAAAGCAAAACATTTTCTTTTGGCTTCGGCTTTGTTGCTTTGGACGGGAGTTTTGGAGGCTCAGACTTACCAGGTACCTGTTTCAGAGAAAAATGAAAAAATGCAGGAGGGAGAGTTCGAACCTACTTGGGAATCATTGCAGAACTATAAAGTTCCTGAATGGTTTAGAAATGCCAAATTTGGTATTTGGGCACATTGGGGACCGCAATGTGTGGAAGGGTCCGGCGACTGGATGGCGCGTTCTCTCTATTTGGAAGGTTCGCGCGAGTATAAGCACCATGTGGAACATTATGGCCATCCCTCTGAAGTGGGCTTCAAGGATATATTGCCTTTGTTTAAAGCCGAGAAATGGGATCCGGACAAATTGGTTTCCTTTTATAAGAAGATTGGTGCCCAGTATTTCTTCGCTTTAGGTAATCACCATGATAATTATGATTTATGGGATAGCCAATATCAGGAATGGAATTCCGTGAATATAGGCCCTAAGAAGGATATATTGGCGGGCTGGGCTGAAGCAGCTAAGAAAAACGGTCTTCCATTTGGTATCAGTTTCCATGCGGACCATGCGTGGAGCTGGTATGAACCGGCTCAACGATACGACCGTCATGGCGAGAAGGCAGGTGTACCCTACGATGGATGTTTGACTAAAGAAGATGGTAAGGGTAAGTGGTGGGAAGGCTACGATCCTCAAAAACTTTATGCACAGAATCACCCGTTAAGCGCTGGAAGTTGGGCTGACGGTATGATTCACCGTCAATGGGCATGGGGAAATGGTGTTTGTATTCCTACTCAAGAATATGTGACAAACTTTTATGATCGTACAGTCGATGCAATAAACCGTTATAATCCCGATTTGATTTATTTTGATGTGACTGGTGTACCGTTTTATCCTATCAGTGATGCGGGTTTGAAGATTGCCGCACATTTTTATAATCACAACATGGTTGTTCGTAAGGGGGATTTCAGTGCTGTTATGTTTGGTAAAATTCTTACCGATGAACAACGTAAAGCTTTGGTATGGGATGTGGAAAGGGGATCTCCCAATAGTATTTATGAAGAGCCATGGCAGACTTGTTCTTGTTTAGGCGGTTGGCATTATGATACCAGATTGGCGGAGAACGGCTGGTATAAAAGTGCTTCCGATGTAGTGAAACTATTAGTGGATGTGGTCAGTAAGAACGGTAATTTGTTGCTTAGTGTTCCTCTTCGGGCTGACGGAACTTTCGATGAAAAGGAAGAAGCCATTTTAAATGAATTTGGTAACTGGATGAGTATGAATAAAGAGGCTATTTATGATACACGCCCGTGGAAAGTCTTCGGAGAAGGTCCGATAGCCAATGCTGATATCAAGATTAATGCCCAAGGTTTCAATGAAGGTGCTTACACTAAAGCCACTGCATCTGAAATCCGTTTTACTCAAACCAAGAAATATCTCTATGCTACAGTCCTTGCATGGCCGGAAGAAAAGCAAGTTGTCATTCAATCGCTGGCAACGGGAAGTGAGTTGTATCCTGATAAAATTACTAAAATTGAATTGTTAGGTTATGGAAAGGTATCTTTTACTCGTACAGCGCAAGGAGTTGTTATTGATATGCCTGATGTACAGTTGAATAAGATTGCTCCCGTATTTAAGATAAAGAAGTGAATATAGCATAAAGTAGGTTTATTTATCGGCTTTTTTAGGTCGGTAAGCCCTTGTTATGTCTTGAAAATTAACCCAATAATCAATAGAATAATGAGAAACAGATTAGAATGTATGCAGCCAATAAGATTCTTGGTGGTCTTGTTGATGTGTTGCCTGAGCTATACTACTTGGGCACAGACACAGAGTAATGTCAATGGTTTGGTTACTGATTTTTCCGGTGAGCCGTTAATTGGGGTCAGTATCTTGGTTAAAGGTACTTCCAATGGAACTGTTACTGATTTGGATGGCAAATTTTCTCTGTCTGCTGAAATGGGAAACATGCTCCAGATAAGTTATGTAGGTTATATTTCGCAAGAAATAAAGGTTGAAAGTAACAAGTTACTTCGTATTATAATGGAAGAAGATACAAAAAAGTTGGAAGAAGTAGTTGTAGTTGGATATGGAACACAGAAAAAGGTGAATTTAACAGGAGCCGTATCTGCTGTTTCAGCTGAAGACTTGGCTAGTAAGCCTGTTATGAGTACTGCTCAAGCACTGGCAGGTTTGGCTCCAGGTTTAAGTGTATTGCAAACTTCAGGTCGTCCCGGACAAGGAGCAACTGTTAAAATTCGTGGAACTGGTACATTTTCAAAAGCTGGAACAGATCCATTGGTTTTGATTGATGGTTTATCAGGTAACATTGATGATGTAGATCCTAATGATATTCAGAGCATTTCTTTTTTGAAAGATGCAGCTTCTGCTTCTATTTATGGTAATCGTGCTGCTAATGGGGTGATCTTGATTGAAACAAAGAAGGGTGCACAAGGTAAAACGACTATTACATATAGTAATTCTTTTGGTTGGCAACGGCCTACGGAATTGCCTGATTTTTTACCATCATGGGAATATGCGGAATATTATAATATGGCTATGCGGAATATGGGTAAGCAGGAAGCTTATTTACCTGAACAGATTCAAAAGTATAGAGATGGATCTGATCCGGATAATTATCCGAATGTAAATCACTTAAAATGGCTGTTGGAATCTGGTTCTGGTTTTCAACACCAACATAATCTCAGCATACAAGGAGGAAATGCTACGACAAGTTATAATTTATCAGTAGGTTATAGAAATCAGGAAGGTATGACGGCAAAAACGTCTAATGAAAGAATGACTGCACTGTTTACTATGAAAAGTGAAATCGCCAAAGGGCTGATGCTTAATTTGAATATTAATGCTTATAATAATAAATATAATGCTCCTAATGGCGAACCACAAAGTATTGATGGAATGATAGGATATGCTGTTCGTCAGGGACCTATTTATGCCGGGCAAAAGTCGGATGGAAGTTTTGGATATCAGGATAATTATAGTCCGGAAGCGTGGTTGGCGAGTGAATCTTTTGTGCAGAATGTGAGTAGAAATATAAGTGCTTCCGGACAATTGACATGGAATACTCCTGTAGACGGACTTTCTTTTATAGGTAAAGCTGGGGTGAATTACTGGACTAAATATGATAAAGCGTACCGGGCTGATACTTATTTTGATGATAGTAAGACAGTGGGGCCCGCTACTTTAAATGTATGGACTGCAAATAATACGTATACTACCTTTGAAGCATTAGCTACTTATGAAAAACAAATTAAAAATCATACCTTTAAGTTATTGGCGGGTACTTCTGTGGAGCAATCTAATAATAAAGGTTTGGAAGGTTATAGAAATACGTTTCCTAATAATTATTTGTATGAATTAGGTTCTGGAGATAAATCAACAGCTACTAATGATAGTTCATTGGAAGAATATGCGTTGCTTTCTTTTTTCGGGCGTATAAATTATGCATGGAAAGATCGTTATTTATTAGAGGCTAATTTGCGCTATGATGGATCGTCACGTTTTGCGGACGGTCATCGTTGGGGACTTTTCCCGTCAGTTTCTGCAGGGTGGAGAATTTCTGAGGAGGATTTTTGGAAGAATGCGGCAGTTTCAGCTGTAGTTGATAATTTGAAATTGCGTGCTTCCTATGGTGTACTTGGTAATCAAAATATAGGTGTTTATCCTTACCAACAGATTTATGAACTTGGACATGATTATCCTTTTGGAAATCCGGCAACTCTTCAGTCTGGGGCTTACATGAAAACCTATAATAATCCGGAAATTACTTGGGAAAAGACGGCTATAACGGATATTGGTTTAGATTTTAGTTTATTGAATGGACGTTTTAGTGGAACATTGGATTATTTTTATAAATATACTTCGGACATTTTAGCACCAGTTGAGGTGTCTAGTATTATGGGACGTGAAGTCGGACAATCTAATGTTGGAGCTGTTTCGAACAAAGGAATTGAAATAAATCTGACTTATAACGGACAAATAGGACGTGATTTCCGGTTTAGTATTTCTCCTAATTTTACATGGGTAAAAAATGCAGTTGAGAAATTGGCGAACGGAGCTACCGAAGAAATTAATAATAACAGAATTGTAGGGCAACCGATAGGTATTATATATGGATATGAAACTGATGGACTGTTTGTAGACCAAGCGGAAATAGATGCGGCTCCTGAGCAATTGGTAAGTAAGTCAGGATTGAAACCTGGTTATGTGAAATACAAAGATATTAGTGGTCCTGACGGGGTTCCCGATGGTAAGGTGGATGCGCAATATGATCGTACCGTATTGGGAAGTACTACCCCGAAGTTTTATTATGGTTTGAATCTTTCCGCTTCTTATAAAGGTTTTGATTTTTCAGCTTTATTACAAGGTTTAGGAGGTCATAAGCGTTTGATAGGATCTTATATGGCTTATGCATTCTACAACGGTGGACAGATACAGAGATGGCAGGCTGAATCTTGTTGGAAGGAAGAAAATCCTGATAAATGGGCTGAATATCCTCGATTGGAAACTTTGAATATGAATGACACTAATCTTCAAACTTCTGATTATTGGGTCCGTAATGCTAGTTTCTTACGAGTCAAGAATATACAAATAGGATATACATTCCCAAAAGCATGGACTAAAAAAATAGGTTTGGAAAATGTGCGTGTTTATGTAAGCGGACAAAATCTGTTCTCTTTCAATAGTTTCTATAAAGGTTGGGATCCTGAAAATGAGATAGGAACAGGGGATTCTCCCTCTTATTATCCGGTCAATAGTATTTATTCATTCGGATTTAATTTCAAGTTCTAAGTAAATCATTCAATCAAGAATCATTATGAAAAATATATATAATACATTAGGAATGACAAAGGCTTGTTTATGTGCTTTGGCTGTATCACTAGTAACAACTGGTTGCTCGGATTTATTAGATAAGGAGCCACCTTCAGCAATTTCTGATGGTAGTTTTTGGACTGGTGAAGGGGATGCCATGTTGGCTTTGACAGGATGTTATCGTTTCCAGACTGGTTGGTCGCATGATGATTTTGCTACGCCACAAGGGTTGCTCTATTTGGATTTTGCAGGTGGAAACGGAACGGAAAAGGAAAATTTTTCTACTTTAATGGCTAGTTCCAATACGGTGGCTACTAACAGTAATTTACGTTGGTATTGGGGAAATGCATATACGCAAATAGCTAAGTACAACACTTTTCTAGAGAATATTACGGACTGTCCGATGGAAGAATCTAAAAAAGAACAGTGGTCTGCCGAAGTGAAGTGTTTACGAGCTTATTTCTTTTTAAATTTGGCATTTTATTATAAGGATGTTCCTATGCCTTTGAAAACTCTGTCGGTGGACGAAGCGAATTCTATCTCTCAAACACCTCAGACTGAAGTCTATTCGCAAGTGGAGAAGGACTTGAAGACTGCTATAGACTTGTTGCCTGTCCAATATTCTTCAGAGGAATATGGCCGGTTTACCAGGGGGGCGGCTAAGGTACTTTTAAGTCGTCTTTATCTGGCACAAGAGAGATGGGGAGATGCTGCTACTATTTTACGTAGTGTGATTGAGTCGGGAATATATGAATTGGATCGTCGTAATGGAGAGGACAGCTATGAGAAACTTTTTCAAATAGGAGGTGAATATAGCCCTGAGATAATATTTTGTATTATGGGGATAAAGGATTTGTATACTAATTCACGTTATCAATATTTATATCCTGAAGCTGCTTATGGAGGGTGGCATCAGTTCTCACCATATAACGAATTGGTGAAAGAATATTTCTGTGCAGACGGCAAGGACATTAAGACTTCTGAGGTTTATGATGAGAATGATCCTTATGTTAATCGGGATTTGCGCTTGTATGCTTCTATTTTTTTACCTCCTTTGGGAAGTTATGAGGGAACTAAGTATAATGATATAATTTATGATTGCTTTAAGGGAGCTAATACTGCAGATAGCTATAATAAATTTGCCTTATTTAATGGATATTGTCCGAAGAAAGGTTGTGATCCGTCTATAACTAATAATTTAGGTTCTACTCCCACTTATACTCCTATAATGCGTTATGCTGAGGTTCTATTAAGCTATCTGGAAGCGGTAAATGAATCGCAGCCGAATGCAGTAGACCAGAATTTATTGGATTTGACTATCAATGATATACGTGATCGTGTGAAATTGGTTGGAATAAAAAAGACAGACGTAGCGACACAGGAACTTGTTCGTGAAGCAGTTCGTAAAGAAAGACGTGTGGAACTGGCATTCGAGGGGCTTCGATATTATGACGTGTTACGTTGGGGCATTGCCGAGAAAGAACTTAATCATACATTTACCGGAGTAAAATTGTCGGATGATCCTCAAGCTCGTAATTATAGAGGGAGTGGGGCTACTGCTTCTCCGGTGGATGAAAATATGTATTATCAATTTGAGAAACGTACATGGGCACCCCATAACCGATATTTTCCTATTCCTCAAAATGATTTGAATGTAAATAAGAATCTGAAACAGAATGAGGGATATAATTAAGCAGGATTAAGTTTAAGATAAGATGAAAGAAAATGGATATGAAATGAAAAGATATGGCTATCCGGTAAAGAGATATTGTCAGACAATGGATTTGAAGGATGATCCGGAGCTGATAGCGAAGTATCGGGAGTGCCACAGTAAGGAGAAGTCGTGGCGGGAGATCAGAGAGGGGATCCGTTCAGTTGGTATTTTAGAAATGGAAATATATATATGCGGTAATCGGTTATTCATGATTGTCGAAACTCCTATTGATTTCGATTGGGAATCTGCTATGGCTAAACTTGCGACTTTACCCCGACAGCAGGAATGGGAAGATTTTGTATCGGTATTCCAACAATGCAGGAAAGGGGAACTTGCTAAAGAAAAATGGAGTATGATGGAACGTATGTTTTATCTATATGAATAATTAAAAAAGAGAGGAAAGAGAGGGTGCTGATGAAGTATTCTCTTTTTCCTTAAAATATAATAGAAGGTACATTGAACAATTTAATGATTATGAAATATTTTACTATCATTGCACTGTTGTGCTTATCCTGCATTTCATGTACGATGCAAAACAATTTATTACAATCTCCTAACGGTAAGATAGCCATTGAATATCATGCTGAAAAAGGTTTTTCTGTTATTTATCATAGTGGGCGGGATAAAGTTAAAATGATGTCATTACCTGAAATAGGTCTAAAAACGTCGGATACGGATGATTGCTTTAAATTGATAAGCTCAACTCCTGTAACTTCTGTAGTTGATGATTATGAAATGCTGACTGGTAAACGCAGGCATTGCCATAATGAGGCTAATGAATGTACTTATCGGTTTGAAAATGTCAAAGGACTTCGGGTAGATCTTATTTTCCGGGTTTATAATGATGGTATAGCTTTCCGTTATCATCTTCCTAAAACCAAAGAAGAGATTGTGGTTCTTGATGAGTACACTGCATTTGCTTTTACTCCAGGTATCAAGCGTTGGACACAAAAATTTACTGTAGGTTATGAGGGCTTTTATTGGCCAAATACGGACGGCGTTGCAGATAATGAGGGACGTGAGTGGAGTTTTCCAACATTGTTCCAACCTTCGGACAGCGCTTTTGTACTATTAACCGAAGCCAACATATTACGTGATAACACAGGAGCTTATCTTACTAATGCAGCTGATTCTTCTATCTATAAGATAAAATTATCGGATGAACGGTTGATATGCCCATCCGGCTGGTATTCACCTTGGCGTGTCGCTATCATAGGAACATTAGCTGATATTGTCGAATCGACTTTGGTAACTGATGTGAGTGAACCATGTAAAATCCAAGATACCCAATGGATAAAACCTGGATTGGTCTCTTGGATATATTGGGCATATAATCATGGTTCTAAGGATTATCAAATAGTGAAGAAATATATTGATTTTGCCGCAGACTTTGATTTGCCCTATATGTTGATTGATTGGGAATGGGATGCAATGGGGAATGGAGGAAATCTGAATGATGCAATGAACTATTGTAAAGAGAAAAATGTAACTCCTTTGATATGGTATAATTCTTCTACTGCATGGTGTGATCCTACTCCGTTATATCGGTTGAATACCCCGGAAGTGCGTGACAAAGAATTTGAATGGCTAAAAGAAATAGGTATTCAGGGAGTTAAGATAGACTTTTTTGGTGGAGATTCTATAGGTACGATGAATTATTATATTGATTTGCTGGAGGATGCAGCCAGGCATAAATTGTTAGTCAATTTTCATGGGGCAGCTATTCCCAGAGGCTGGCAACGGACATACCCAAACCTGATGAGTGTGGAAGCGGTATATGGGTCCGAATGGTATAATAATAAACCGACATTGACTGATAATGCAGCTTGGCATAATTGTACCTTGCCTTTTACCCGTAATGTGATAGGTCCGATGGACTATACGCCTTGTACATTTACCAATTCACAACATCCACATATCACTACCGATGCGCATGAATTGGCGTTACTTGTTATTTTTGAGTCGGCTCTACAGCATTTGGCAGATCGTCCTGAAGGGTATAGGCAACAACCGGTAGAGGTACAGAACTTTATCAGGTATCTTCCGGTTGCATGGGAGGATACCAGACTGCTGTCCGGTTATCCGGCTGAAAGTGTTGTTATTGCTCGTAAAAGTAAGGATAGTTGGTATATTTCCGGTTTGAATGGTACGGAAAATACAAAATCATTTCGTGTGAATTTGGAGTTTATTAAAGATTCTATTCAGCTTATCCAACTGTTTTCGGATACTACTGATGGGAAACAAATAAAAATTGAAAATTCGGCATTCGATACCAAAGAATTGAATATAGAGTGCCAGCCTCGCGGAGGTTTTGTGGTATGGGTTAAGTTGAGGAAATAGGATAAGGGTAAGTGTTTTTAGCATATAGACAATTGTTTTGATATTGCTATGGAAGTTTTTATTAATGATGATAGATAAGCTTATCCCTTTGAGGAGATAGAATAAAAATAGTTTATGCTGGATTGGTGGAAGGTTAATTAATACTTATTGATAACTAATATAAAGTTAGAGTTTATGAAACGAGAACTTATTTTTACATTCTGTTGTCTGTTGACCACTTTGGTGTGGTCGCAGGAATATCAGCGGACAGAAACAGGCATTAAGGCTTCTATTTTTGGGAAAAAGATAGATGTGGAAGTGCAATGGTTTAATGCTAATAGTCTGCGCGTGTTGAAAATGCCGCATGGGCAATCGGTAGATAAGAAAAGTCTTTCGGTTATTGCAAGACCTGAAAAAACGGCTCTTAAAGTTTCTACGTCGGAAGATGGCAATATTGTAATGAAGAGCCGTTTACTGACGGTGAAACTAGACACAAAAACAGGTGTTCTGATTTATGAAACACGTAATGGGATGCCCCTATTGAAGGAATTGGAGAATGTGAAGGCATTCATACCTGTCAATGACGCAGGGCGGGCTACTTATTCTGTTTACCAAAGTTTTAAAACCGATAAGGATGAAGGGCTTTATGGACTTGGACAACTTCAAAACGGACAGATGATGCAACGTGGAATAGAGAAGTATCTGGTGCAAGGCAATACAGAAGACGTAACTCCTGTTTTTCAGTCGACTAAGGGATATGGTGTATTTTGGGATAATTATGCAGGTACGATGTATGTTGACAATGAAGAGGAAACGTCGTTCCGTTCAGATGTAGGCGATTGTATCGATTATTATTTCATGTATGGTGGTTCGGCTGACGGTGTAATTGCACAGATTCGCTTGCTGACCGGTTCTGTTCCTATGATGCCTTTGTGGAGTTATGGATTTATGCAAAGCAAAGAGCGCTATAAGAGCCAGGATGAAGTGGTAAGTGTTGTGAAGAAATACCGTGAATTGGGCATACCGCTTGACTGTATCATTCAGGATTGGCAATATTGGGGAAGTAACTATTTATGGAATGCAATGGAGTTCCTGAATTACGAGTACCGTGATCCGAAAAGGATGATTGATGAAGTCCACGGCTTGAATGCACACATGATGATTTCCATTTGGTCTTCTTTTGGTCCAAAGACTAAACCTTTCAAGGAACTTGAGAAGGAAGGGTTGCTGATGGATATGGCTACATGGCCCGAATCGGGTGTGGAAGGATGGCCGCCTAACTTTGATTATCCTTCTGGCGTGAAGGTTTATGATCCATATCATCCGAAGGCTCGTGATATTTATTGGAATTACTTGAACAAAGGTATCTTTCAGCTTGGCATGGACGGATGGTGGATGGACTCGACAGAACCTGACCACTTTAACCCCAAAGATTCGGATTTCGACCGACAGACTTATTCCGGTTCCTTCCGTAGCGTACGGAACGCTTTTCCGCTCGTAACAGTAGGCGGAGTGTCTGATCATCAGCGTGCTCTGACTCGCGATAAGCGTGTCATTATCTTGACCCGTTCAGGATTCTTGGGGCAACAACGTTATGGCTCAAATGTATGGACGGGCGATGTAGGATCTTCATGGGATATGTTTCGTAGGCAAATTACTGCCGGGTTGAATTTTTCTCTGACGGGAATGCCGCATTGGAATACTGACCTTGGCGGATTCTTTGCTGGTTCTTATAACAATAGCTTGGGAGGTGGAACGGCTACAAAAAATCCTATGTTCCATGAATTGTATGTGCGTTGGGCGCAATTCGGTGTATTTTGTCCAATGATGCGTAGTCACGGGGCTGATGCACCTCGCGAAATTTTCCTCTATGGTAAAGCTGGTGAGCCGGTGTATGATGCATTGGTTGATGCTATAAAACTCCGTTATTCGTTGATGCCTTATATCTATTCTACATCTTGGGAAGTAAGTCATCGTAATTCCACGTTTATGCGGGCACTATTCATGGATTTTCTCAGTGATCCTAAGACATGGAACATGGGCAGTGAGTATATGTTTGGATCATCCTTTTTAGTGGCACCTGTATTTCAGTAAATGTCTCTAAAAAATAAGATGGCATATGAAGATGATAGGGCATGACCATTTCATATGCCATTCTTATTGTCATTTTTCCGTGCTTTCTCACATACTTCTATCCGACAGGACATGACGTTCCGGAAGAAGTCTGATGACCTCTTCTGATTCTGTGAGTAAAATCATATCATGCTGCTTTAGCTGTTTTGTTTCTGATTTTTTCTATTATCAGTATGGCATTTGCCGTATGTATTCCAAAGAAAATCCACAGTATTTCCGTCTTCCTGTTTCTGGCCTTTATCCTTGAGAGCGAGTAATGTTGCTTTTGAGTGCCGAAGCTTCCTTCAAGCCGTGTTGCCCTTTCTTTTGAGAGTTCGCTTCTAAGCACCTTCCTCAAAGGCTCATCTTTGGCCGCCCTTCCCTTGCGCACAAAGGATGTGGATATCCCATATTTTGTACAGAACTTTCTGTTGGCATTATTGGCATATATGGAATCGGCAGACACACATCTTACCCTTACATTCATAAGCTTCTGCTGCATGCGGATACAGTCCTTCAAGCGTATACCCTCATTGAATGCCTTGAACGAGAGGTGTTCGATGAACGATATGCCGTCTATCTGTATATTATTGACCTTTGCACCGAACTCGACGGACTTGGTTTCCTTGCCTCTGACGATGGGACGTACATAATGACGGTCAATGCTGACGATGCGGTCACTGACTTTCCTCCCTTCAAACATTTCCTTTTCTTGTACAAGCACCTTTCTGATGATGGAAAGACGCTTATGATAATCCTGGGTATATCGGAGTAAAGCACCGTACTCGCTATGGATCCCATCCCTTTGACTGAGGAGCTTTTCAAGAAGCTTGATCATACGGCGCTTAAGCATTCTTGTCCTTGAAGCTCTCCTCTTTCTTTTCTTGCAGTAGGACAGATAGGATTCCGCCACATTCCTGTATTTGTTGCGCGGACGCCTTATGCCCAGCTCCCTGCAATGCCGGCATATATGCCTGTAGAGCCATTCGAGGCTTTCCCAAAGGAGTTTCATGTCCGTAGGAAAACGCATGTGGCTTTCATAGCATGTGGCATCGGTCATGCAGACGTGAAGGTTATCAAGATAAGGTTTCCAGTGTGAAGCCAGGAGCTCCTGGAAAGAATCAATGTCAAGGCGGGATGCTATCTCATTACGGATGGCACTGACTATCTTGAAGTTGGTTATGGGAAGGGACGGGGGAATCATAATTCCACAGAAAATCTGGTAGTGTATGTTCCCGTTCAGATGTTCCACCAGTTGCCTGTCGGAGAATCCGGTGTATGCCTTCAGGACCATAAGGGCGATCTTTGCGGAAGGACTGAATCTGTTCCTGCGTCCCGGGCGCCGGTGCCTCAATAATGGTATCTACATTGCGTTGCATATCCTCTGAACTCATATTGACTTTGATGTCCGGATCTATACCGAATTCCAGATGTTGCATATCCGCATCGTACATGGGGCTGGCCGAGAAGCGGACAGACCAGCCGTTGGGCAGTTCGGAGGAGAAGGGCAGGCCGGAACCGCCACCTGTTTTGTCACCGATGATGGTCACTTTGGGAAGTATTTTCATTCTGTTCACAAAATCATTAGTGGCGCTGAAAGAGCGGCGGTTAGTCAGCACTACCGCCTGTTTTTGCCAGCGTACACGGTCTAGTGACGGTTCCAGCCAAACTGCTTTGGGAGTGGAGAAGTCATTGTGCCCC